>Ga0070741_10000173_pt1 | contig 244042 bp, 225 predicted proteins | sample Coa_R1_4_FD_66440 | JGI IMG/M metagenome (GOLD analysis project Ga0070741, IMG submission 66440) | Surface soil microbial communities from Centralia Pennsylvania, which are recovering from an underground coalmine fire - Coalmine... | ecosystem: Environmental > Terrestrial > Soil >... | reverse complement strand
AGTGATTCAGGGCGCGGGGCCGGTGGGAATGGGCGCCATCCAGTCGGCCAAGCTCCAGAATGCGGGGCAGGTGATCGTGATCGAGCCGGTTCGCTACCGGCGCGAGATCGCCATGAAGGTCGGGGCGACCACAGTGCTCGATCCGAATGCGGAAGGCAACGGACTGGTGGCCAAGATCCGCGATCTCTGCAAGGGCGTTACGGATCGCCGCTTTGCGGGCGGACGCATCGCGAACGGCCGCGGAGTGCCCGACGGCGCCGATTTCGTCATCAACGCCGTGGGCAGCGACTGGTTTCCTCCCAAGGTGGAAGTGGGACCCGATCCGACGGCCATCGTCCCGCTGCAACAGACGTTCGACATGACCCGCGCCGGCGGACATATCGTCATGCTGGGTGTCGCATGGCGCGGGAATGTGACCTTCAACGCGGCGGGTTTCTCGAATCGAGGACGCAATTTCTACTCCGGCCAGCAGGGCGGCTTGAATATGCTGCGCGATATCCCGCGCTGGGTGAAGCTGATCGAGAACGGCGTGATCGATATGAAATCGATGGTCACCAAAACGTATCCGATCGAGCGGACGCGCGAAGCGATCCAGGAAGTATCGGACCGCACGGTGCTGGGCGCGGTGATCACGTTCTCTTGATTGGGTCGCCCGGCTCTATCTGTAATCGTCGCGACCACGCATCCGTGGCCTTCGGCGCGGGCCTGCCTCGAAATCCTGGCTCCGCAATGCGGCGTGCTTGATTGCCGAGCTTCTGGTGGGTGACTCGACCGGGGAAGGAGTTCCTGATCCACTGACAGGCTCGCTCGGTGGCGTGCGGCATGTCGTGATTCCCGGCGCGTCGATTTTCGATTTGCGCGCGAAGTGCAGCGAGATCGCGCGAGGCGAGATCGTCGCCTGGACGGAGGACCACTGCCGCCCGGCCGAGGACTGGTGCGCACGGATTCTGGACGCGCACCGGGCCCAGGCGGACGCGCTCGCAATCGGAGGAGCGGTTCTGAACGGATCGACCGCGAGCGCGATGGACTGGGCGAATTTTCTTTGCACGTTCGCGCCGTTCGTGCCGCCGCTCGATCCCCCGCGGATCGGCCGCGTTCCGGCGGCCGCGAACATTTCCTTCAAGAGCTGCGCTTTGCCCGCCGCGCCGATCGCTCCGGGCCGCATCGAGCTGGCTCTTGAAGCGAACTTGTGGTCTCGACGGAAGATTGCGTTCGACGAGCGAATCCGGGTAACGCATGTTCAATCTTGGGGATTCTGGGGGACGCCGCGGGCGCACTTTCACAATGGCCGCTCGACCACCGGCCTTCGCGCGAAGAACATGACGCTCGTACAGCGTCTGGCGCGCATGCTGATTTGCGGCGTTTTGCCGTTCGAGATCCTGCGAACGGTGCTCGTACCGCTCTTCGGGAAGCAGGGAATTCCCTACGTGCGCTGTTTGCCGCTGATTGCCGGGCTCGCGCTCGCCCATTCTGCTGGCGAGCTCACGGGCTTGCTGCTCGGCGGCGCGGGCGCCAGCCCGCTCCAACTCGAATAACTACTTCAGGTCGCCGTAGACCACTTTTCCGCCGACCACGGTGAGCACAGAATGCAGCTTCTTGATCGCCTCGTCTGGAACCTTGGTCGGATCGAAATAATCGTCGCTCAAAGCAACCAGGTCCCCGAGCTTGCCTACTTCAATCGTCCCGAGCTGATCTTCCTCGCGCAGGAACCAGCCGTTGTCCGCTGTGTAGAGACGCAGGGCTTCCTGGCGCGTGACCTGCTGCCTGTCGTTGATCAGAACGCCCGAGGAATTCTTGCCTGTGACCATGTAATAGATGATGAGCCACGGATCGAGCGTCGAGATCTGCGCGGAATCCGATCCCGCGCCGGCGTGAATGCCGCTATCGAGGATCATTCGCAGCGGCGGCCCTGCTCCAGGACCACCGGCCAGATAGGTGAACGGATGCACGGCCATGCCCGCGCCCATCGCCTTGAACCGGTCAAGCGTCGCGCGGTCGATACGCGGCGCGTGGGCGATGGACCAGCGCAGATCCTTGATCGGCGTGACTGCGTTCACCTTCTCAAACGTCGAGACGGTGAGCTGGTCCTCGGCCGGCGACAAGCTGTGCTGCTGGAACGCCCAGCCTTGCTTGGCGATCAGCTTGAGCGCAGTTTCGTAGTTGGCGGGCGGGGTTGCGGGACCGAACAAGGGCCATTGCGTGGCGAACTCGCCGATGCCGGAGACTTTCATCATGTCATCGCCGAGCCCGGGGAAGATGTTGTTCATGCGCTGCTTGAGCATCGGGACGTCCGTCCGCGTATCCATGCTGAGGAAAAAGATCCGCAGACGCGTAGTCATCTTGTTTTCGCGATGCAGCGCTACAAACGCGTCGTACATGCGAAACGGATCGGCGGTCGCCAGACCGTCGAAGGTGAACGAATCCTGGATATCAGGCAGTCCAGGGGGCAGGAACGCTCCCATGTCCACGTTCGTGGTGAGCCCCATTTGGGCCGCATAGGCCATGGCGTCGCGCGTTCCGCGTTTCTGGTCTTCGAACGTCTGCACGGATCGCAGGGCGTTCAGGGCCGCGACAGAAGGTGCGTTCGCAGCGATCATTCCCGTGTCGTTCACCGCGATCCCTTTGCTGGCGAAGAACGCTTTGGCCCGCGAGTTGACTGCCGCAGGCCCGGTGAACGCCTGGTACACGATCACCGGATGATTCGGCGCGGCGGCGTCGAGTTCGGCCGAGGTCGGCAGGCGTTTTTCCGCAAACTGGACCTGATTCCACCCACCCATCGCCGTGATGAACTCGCCTGCGGGAACGTTCTTGGCGCGCGCCGCGATTGCGGCCTGAACATCTCTAATGGAAGCAGCGGATTCCAGGCGCGTGTCGTGTCCCGGGCGGATGCCGAGCAGCACAATGTGGTTGTGATTGTCGATCAGGCCCGGCGTGACGGTCCGGCCGCGCAGGTTGATGGTCCGCGTGCACGGCCCAGTGCGCGTATCGCCGTTGCGGCCCACCGCGGTGAACCGTCCATTCTGAATGATGACTTCGGAAACGATGGTGTTCTGCCGATCCATGGTCACGATCTTGCCGTTCATCAGGCGAAGATCGCGGGAATCGGCGCATCGGGCATCCTGGGCCCGGGCGGAAGCCAGAGCCAGAAGGGCGGCTGCTACGATGAAGGTGCAACGATACATGATCCGAGTATATTTGCTGGCCGCCATGATTGGAATTCCGCTGCTGGGCGCGCCCTCCGGCGAGGAAGTATTCAAGCAGCGCTGCGCGGGCTGCCACGAGCAGAACAATCCGCGCATCCCGCGCGTCGAGGCGCTGCACAGAATGCCCGCCGCACGCATTCTGCGCACGCTCAACTGGGGCGTGATGGGCAACGTAGCGTACACGATGACGATCGCCGAGCGGGAAGCCGTCGCTGAGTATCTCGGCACGCACGATGCGCCCGCGCGGCCGCCGGCCTCGGCTTACTGCACGGATCGGACCGTTCGTTTCGCGCAGGAAGCCCGGGGAAAAGCGCCTGCGCCGCAGTGGAACGGCTGGAGCCCGTCACCGGCCAACAGCCGCTTCCAGAGTCTTCAGGCGGGCGGACTGACGCTGGATGGAGCGCAGCATTTGAAGCTGAAATGGGCCTTCGCGTACGACGGCGACACGACGGCGTTCGCGCAGCCGGCGATCCTCGATGGGAATCTATTCACCGGCAGCGCGGGCGGCGTGATCTATGCGCTCGACCCGAAAACCGGCTGCATCCGCTGGACCTACGATGCCAAGGGACCGGTGCGCTCCTCGATTTTTGCGGTACCGAGGGGCAAGAGCTACTCGCTTCTGTTCGGCGACCAGATCGGGTGGTTTTATTCAATCGATGCGATCACCGGGCGCGAGCTATGGAAGAAAAAGGTCGAGGATCACGACGCCGCGCGGCTGACAGGTTCCCCGGTGGAACACGATGGCGTCGTGTACGTGCCTGTTGCTTCCTGGGAGGAGAACCGCGCGCTCAGCCCCGATTATGCCTGTTGCACGTTTCGGGGCAGCGTTGTCGCGCTGCGCGTGAATGACGGGTCGCAAGTCTGGCGTACGTACCTGGTGGATCCGCCGAAACAGAATGGCAAACTCTGGGGACCGTCGGGCGCGCCTGTCTGGTCTGCGCCCACGCTCGATCCCGCGCGCGGCCTGCTGTATGTGACCACCGGCGACAACTATTCACCGCCAGCCACGGCGACCAGCGATGCTGTGATCGCGCTCGACCTGAAATCCGGCAAGATCGCCTGGGTTCGCCAGCTTACATCCGGAGACATCTTTAGCGGCGGATGCTCGCAACAAGGTATCGAATGCGGCCCGGATTTCGACTTCGGTTCCTCGGCGATCCTGGTGCACTTAGAGAATCGCGACATCCTGCTGGCCGGCCAGAAATCGGGAGTGGTCTACGCGCTCGATCCGTTGCGCAAGGGCGAAATTCTCTGGCAGTTTCGCGTCGGCAAGGGAAGCACCAACGGGGGAGTGCAGTGGGGCATGGCCGCCGACGGCCAGAACATCTACGCGGCTGTCTCCGATCTGGCGCGGGTTCGCGTGCAGAGCAACGACGCGGCGGATCTGCGGACCGTAAACCTCGATCCAAATGTGGGCGGCGGACTGTTTGCGATCCGGATTACCGACGGCGCCAAGGTCTGGTACGCAGAGCCGGACCACACCTGCCCGGAGGACCGGCAAGGTTGCAGCCCGGCCCAGCCCGCGGCGGTTACGGTGACTCCTGGAATCGTGTTTTCAGGCTCGGTGGATGGGCACATGCGCGCTTATTCCTCCGAAGACGGGACCATCCTCTGGGATTTCGATACGGCTCGCGAGTACAAGACAGTGAATGGCGTGCCGGGCCGTGGCGGATCGATTGACGGGCCGGGCGCAGTAATCGTGGACGGAATGGTCTACGTCAACTCGGGGTATTCGCGCCAGAACGGCACGCCGGGGAATGTGCTCCTCGCGTTTGGAACGGACTGATCCCCCTATTCCCGGCAGATCCCGCGTTTGCTCGCCCGGATGAACGCTGTCAAATGGCGCGTGTGCTCGGTGGGGACCTCGGCTTCAATGCGCTGGAGCGCGTTCTCCAATTTGAGTCCCGAACGGTATAGAAGCCGGTAAGCCGTTTTCAAAGTTCGGATGTCACCTTCGCTGAGCCCGGCGCGCTTCAGTCCTACCAGGTTCAATCCGCGCGCCGCGACGTTGAAATCCGTGTACAGGAAAAAGGGCGGAAGGTCGCTGTTCACCCGTGTGTTCCCGCCGATCATGGCCAGACGCCCGATCCGCGAGTACTGATGGATCACGACGCCGCCAGAGATGAACGCCTGATCCTCCACCTCGACGTATCCTGCCACCAGGGCGCTGCTGGCGATCACCGTTCGATTTCCGATCCGGCAATTGTGCGCGATGTGCCCGGAGGTCATGATGTAGTTCTCGTCGCCGATGATGGTTTCGGACTCCGGCGCCGTCCCGCGGGAAATCGTGTAGTGCTCGCGGATGATGTTCCCGTTGCCGATCCTCAGGTAGCTGCGCGCGCCGGTAAAGTTTTTATCGAGCGGATCGGTGCCGAGCACTGTTCCCGCGGAAATCTGGTTTCGCTCGCCGAGAGTGGTCCAGCGCTTGACGTAGACGTAGGGCTCCAGCCGGCACCCGGCGCCGATCGCCACATCATCTTCGATCACGGCGTACTCCCCAATGAACGTGCCGGGGCCGATGCGTGCGCCCGGATGCACACGGGCCGTGGGCGCTACTTGCGCGGCGGGATCAATCGGCATGGAGGGTTCAGGCGGTAAGGAGAATCACGAACAGTGCGATCCACAGGCCGCCCAGGAAATGCCAGTAGAAGGCGACCGCATCGACGGTTTCGCGCCGCGTGGCCCGGCCCAGCACGACGATAAACATGGCGATGAGCCCGCCGATCAGGTGCGCCGCGTGCAGGCCGGTGAACATGTAGAAGAAGGAGCTGTAGGGGTTCTGGGAAAGATAGTAGCCGTGGTGAACCAGCGTTCTCCATGCAGCGAGCTGGGAAGCGAGAAAAGCCGCGCCCAGGCAAGCCGTGATCATCAAAAGGCGCGCGGCGGCGGGATGCGATCCTCGCCGGTAGGCCCGGCGGGCGCTCTCGAAGGTCACGCTGCTCACAAGAATGATCGCAGTCGAGAGCCACAGGGTATGAGGCAAAGCGATCGGCGCCCAGAAAGGCGGCGTGCTCGCGCGCCAATAGAACGCCACCACCAGCGCCGCGAAGAAGGCCAGAATCGAGCCGCAGGCGATCAGCAGGCCGACCCGGTACAGCCCGGGCGGGGATTTCGATGGGTCATCGAGCGAAGCCGGAAGCAAGACAACATCGGAGGTTTTTCCGGCCCGGTCACTCAGCAACGCCATGACTCCATTTTACGCCGAGCGGTCTTGATCCCAAATCCCGGGAACATACCACTTAATCTGGAAGTAGTGAAGGGTGGGCACATCGTTCGGACGGTTCTCGGAGTCAGCCTGCTGGCCTTAGGCGTACTCGGGAGCCTGCTGCCGGTGGTGCCCGGAATCGTGTTCTTCGCCGCCGGGATCGCCGTGCTGGGTACGGACCACGTGATCGTGCGCCGTTTTCAGCCGCTGGTCCATCGGGCGCGCTCCTGGCTGGAGCGCCGGGGGATTCTGAAAGCGCGCCAGCCGTAGGCTGCCGTGATTTTGACAGGCGGCAAGATCGCCTGTTCCACTGTATCAGTACGGACGCTATCCGCCCTTGGGCTTCTTGTACCGTTGTGCAGTGCGAATGGAACCGCGCCGGATCAGCGTGTCCGGAATCAGTTTCAGCAGCCGGACGATCAGCTTATAGCGCCACCCGGGAATCACGAACAATTCGCCCCGGTCGAAGCCGCGCAGGCTTTCCTCCACCACGAAATCTGCGGGCATCCAAAGCGATGCGGGGATCCGCGAGCGTTCCATGCCGACCACGTCATGAAACTCGGTGAGCGTGAACCCCGGGCAGAGCGCCTGCACGGTGACTGGAGATGATAGAGTGCCGAGTTCCATGGCGAGGCCTTCCGTAAAGCGATTCATCCAGGTCTTCGTGGCGCTGTAGCTGACGTTCTGGGGAGAGGCTGCGTAGGCAGCCACCGATGAAACATTGATGATTCCCGTGCCTGGAACGGCACGCGGCGCCAGATTTTTCAGCGCGGCATGCGACAGCCGCATGGTCGCCAGGATGTGCAGACGGTGCATTTGGTCCTGCGCGCGCAGATCGGCGTCCGCGAAATAGCCCAGCGTCCCGAATCCGGCATTATTGACCAGCAGGCCGAGATCAGGCGCCTGCTCGATGCGGGCAGCCACTGAGGCGAGCGCCGTGTCCCCGGTCAAATCCGCGGGCAAGCACTCCGCCTGAACCTGATATTGTTCACGAATCTCGCGCGCAATCGATCGCAGGCGGTCCGCGCGTCGAGCCACGAGCAAAAGATCATAGTTCCGGGCGGCCAGCTTTCGCGCGAATGCGGCGCCCAAACCACTGGATGCGCCCGTGATAACCGCCAGCATGCCTCTAGGATCGCGCCTCTCTTGGTATTTCCGCCGTTTCCCCTGACTCCGCGGCATCCAGCCGGTAGCCCCGCGCCGACCATTCGGCGCCCGCCAGCACCAGCATCGAAGCGAAGAAGCTCAGAAACAGAATTGTCGCCGAATAGCGGAAAACGCCGTACTCCCTTTGAATGCGCGCATCCAGCCAAGGCCAGACCAGAATGTTGAGATATTTCAGCCCCTCTAGCAATAGTCCCACCATGATAGCCGCCGGAATCACGCGCGAGAGGGGAGGCCGCCCGTTAGGCAAATACCGGTAGATCAGAAACAGGATCAGGCAGGTGAGCGGCACGGCGGCGAGTTTGAAGAACAGGACGGTGGTCCACACCTCGACGCGCCAGGCGCCGGCTGACCCGACGCGCAGTTCGGCGACGCCAAGGGACAGCAGCGCCAAACCTCCGCAGGAAAAGATCAGGACGAGGCTCACGGCCTGGTTGTGCACGTAGCTGCGATTCTTGTGGATGCCCCAAATCTTATTGAGCGCCACTTCGAGAGGCTGGAAAATGCCGTTTGAGGAGAACAACAGGAGCAAAATCGCGAGCCAGTCCGTAACCGGCCGCTGGGGAAGATTGTTGCTGAGAAACGAGCCGAGCGCATCCGGAAAGTAGTCGCGCAGCGCGAAATCGATGGCCGCCACCGTGGTTTGCCGGCTGAAAAACAGCCGCGAAATGGAGACGCTGACGATCAGGAATGGGAAGAAACCCAGCAGCACGTTCGCCGCGATGGAAAACGCCAGAGCATGCACTTCGGTTTGCAGCCAGTAGCGCACGGTAGGGGAGAGCGCATCTACAAGGGATCCCGGAAAACCGCGGCTCGGCTGCATGCCTCTTCAGGTTAGAGGATAGCCGTGAATGGGTAAACTAGGGGCATGAAGAATTCCATATTCCGGCCGTTGTTTTCCGGCATTCTAGCTTGCTTTCTGTTAACCGGCGCAGTGTGGGCTCAGACTAAAAAAGCTCCGCCGAAAGAGCCCGCCAAAGCCGCGGATACGGCTAAGAAAGGCGGGGCTCTGCTCGACATCAATTCGGCGAGCGCGGATGAGCTGAAGGCGCTACCGGGCATTGGCGAAGCCTATTCGGCCAAGATCGTCGCCGGGAGACCTTATGCGCGCAAGGATCAGCTTGTTTCGAAGAACATCGTACCGCAAGCCACCTACGACAAGATCAAAGACATGATCATTGCCAAGCAGAGCACGGCGAAAACGAGCACAACGAAGAAGAAGTGAAGGTTGTTCTCATTTCGACGTACGAGCTCGGCCATCAGCCGTTCGGACTGAGTTCGCCCGCGGCCTGGCTGGGGCGCGACGGACATCGAGTTGTGTGTCAGGATCTGGCCGCCGCCCAGTTGCAGGAAGACGCTGTTCGTGAGGCGGAACTGGTCGCGTTCTACCTGCCGATGCATACGGCCACGCGGCTGGCAATTCCGGTGATCGAGCGCGTCAAGCAGTTGAATCCGCACGCGCGGCTGGCGGCTTACGGTTTGTATGCTCCGCTGAATCGCGATCTGCTGCGCGGGCTCGGCGTCGAGTTCACGATCGGCGGCGAATTCGAATCTGCGCTCGTCGAACTGGCGCGCAGCGGGCACGCGCCTGTTTCGAGCATGGAGCGTTTGACCTTTCTCACGCCGGATCGAACCGGCCTGCCGGGTCTTTCCTCATACTCGCACCTGCGGCAAAACGGGACAAAGAAAGCCGCGGGATACACAGAGGCCAGCCGCGGGTGCAAGCACCTGTGCCGGCATTGCCCGGTGGTGCCGGTTTACGAAGGCCGGTTTCGAGTAGTGCAGCGCGATGTGGTGCTCGAGGACATCCGGCAGCAGGTTGCCGCGGGTGCGCGGCACATCACCTTCGGCGATCCCGATTTCTGGAACGGCCCGACGCATGCGATGCGGATCGCCGAGGCGCTCCACGCGGAATTTCCCGAAATGACCTATGACGCGACCATCAAGATCGAACATCTGAAGCAGCATCGGGAGTTGCTTCCCGGACTGAAACAAACCGGATGCCTGTTCATCACCAGCGCGGTGGAATCGATCGACGACGCCGTGCTGGCCCGCCTGGAGAAGGGCCATACGTCGAGCGATTTTTTCGAGGTAGCCGGCTGGATGCGGGAAACCGGCATCGCTCTGCATCCGACGTTCATCGCGTTTACGCCCTGGACCACGATTGAGGGATATGGCGCGCTCTTGCGGGCGCTGGCGGATTTGAACCTGGTGGAAAACACCGCACCGGTGCAGCTCGCCCTGCGGCTGCTGGTCACGCAAAACTCGCGTTTGCTGGAACTGCCTGACATCCAGGCGGTCGTCCGTGTCTTTGATGGAAAAGCGCTGGTCTATCCCTGGAGTCATCCCAACCGCGACGTGGACACGCTGGGGAACCTGGTCTTCCACCTGGTGAACCGGCGGCAGCAAGAGAACAGGACGCGCGTGGAAATCTTCTCGGAGATTTGGGAGCTGGTCCTTCGGACGCCGGCTCCAGCCCTGCCGCCGCAGCCCGCGGCCCCTCATCTGGATGAGCCCTGGTATTGCTGCGCCGAGCCCGCGCCGCAAGTCTAGCCGTCAGCGATGAAACGTATTTTGCTGGTTGCCGCCACCACGGGTTACCAAGTCCGCGAATTCGCCGATGCGGCGCAAGCGCTCGGAATCGAGCTTGTGCTCGCCACCGACCGCTGCCACATTCTCGAAAATCCTTGGGGCGACGAAGCCGCGCCCCTTCGCTTCGACAACCCGGAACCTTGGATCGAGGCGCTGGCCGCGCGCGGCCCATTCGACGGAATTCTCGCGGTCGGAGACCGGCCTGCCTGGATCGCCGCGCAAGCCGCCGAACGGTTGAAACTGCGTTTCCATCCCGCCCGGGCGGCTCGCGCTGCCGCGAACAAGCTGCTCGCGCGGGAGCGTTTTCGGGCCGGCGGATTGCTAGTTCCCGGGTTTCAGCAAATCCCGCAGGCGGCGCCGCTCGGATCCGAGCCCCCCGCGCCGGTCGGATTTCCTTGCGTTCTGAAGCCGCTGGAGTCTTCCGCCAGCCGCGGCGTCATTCGCGCAAACAATTCTGAAGAGTTCCGTGCGGCCGCCGAACGGATTTGCCGGATGCAGGACGGCGACCTGCTAGTGGAAGACTACATTCCGGGCCGCGAATTCGCGCTTGAAGGCCTGGTGACCTCGGGAAACCTCCAGACTCTGGCGCTGTTCGATAAGCCCGATCCCTTGGAGGGCCCGTACTTCGAGGAAACAATTTACGTCACGCCTTCGGGCCAGACGGAGGAAGTGCAGCGGCGGATTCGCGAGACGGCGCAGGCGGCCGTAACTGCGCTAGGCCTGACGGACGGACCGGTTCACGCCGAAATGCGGGTAAACGAACGTGGCATATGGATGCTGGAGGCCGCCGCCCGGCCGATCGGAGGACTCTGTGCGCGGGTGCTGCGGTTTGCTGCTCCCTTTTGCGCGCTTGAGCAGCTTCTCCTGCGGCATGCCGCGGGAGAGGAGGTGTCACAGGCGCGCTTGGCGCCCGGAGCCCACGGAGTCATGATGATCCCGATCCCGCATTCAGGGGTGTACCGGGGCGTACACGGCGTGGAGGATGCCCGGCGGGTTTCGGGCATCGAAAACGTTGTAATCACGGCCAAAGAAGGGCAGGAAATGCTTCCCGTGCCGGAGGCATCTGCGTACTTGGGCTTCCTGTTCTCCAGGGGAGCTTCCGCCGATATAGTAGTGAAGGGCTTGCGAGCGGCGCATCAGCGTCTGGAATTCACTCTCTCTTCCGCCCTTCCAGTCGTAAAATAGGGAGAACTTGTGAACGTTGCGATTCTTGGAACAGGATACGTCGGACTGACCACAGGAGCCTGCCTGGCCTATCTGGGTCACCAGGTGACGTGCGTAGATCCGGATGAGCGCAAGATTGGCGCGTTGCAGCGCGGCGAAGTGCCGTTTTACGAGCCTCACCTGGAGGATTTGCTTGCCGAGGCCCGGCCGCATCTTCAGTTCACGATGGATTATTCCCAGGCCGTCCCGAGCGCGCAGGTTGTGTTCATCGCGGTGGGTACGCCGCCGGGCACGAACGGCGCGCCCGATCTGCGCTATTTGCAGGCAGCGGCGGAGGGCGTCGGAGAACGGCTTGGCCCCCATTTCACGGTGGTTGTAAACAAGTCCACGGTACCCATCGGCAGCGGCAACTGGGTCGGAGCGCTGATCCGCGACGCAGCGGAGCGGCAAGGCCGAGGACGAGGTTGCTTTGCGGTAGCTTCGAATCCGGAATTCCTGCGCGAAGGCAGCGCGCTGCAAGACAGTCTGTATCCGGATCGCGTGGTGATCGGGGCGGACGAGGCGCAGACGGCCGAAGTGCTCTACACACTCTACCGTCCCATCTTGGACCAGACCTTTCAGCCGCCGCCGTTCCTGCCCCGCCCGGATCGGGTCGGCGGCGTGCCGCTGATTTCCACGGATCTGGCCTCGGCCGAACTGATTAAATACGCGGCGAACGCCTTCCTCGCGTTGAAGATCAGCTACATCAACGAAATCGGCCAGCTCGCGGAAAAAGTGGGCGCGGACATCGCTCAGGTCGCCCGCGGCATCGGCCTGGATGCCCGGATCGGAACGCGCTTCCTGCAAGCCGGCATCGGATGGGGTGGATCCTGCTTCGGCAAGGACACAGCAGCGCTGGTCTCGACGGCTTCCGAGTACGCGCTGGAGATGCCGATCGTGAAGGCTGCCCGCGAAGTCAACCGCCGCCAGCGCGAACGCGTCATCGACAAGCTGCTGGGGGAGCTGAAAATTCTGAAGGGGCGAACGATCGGACTGCTGGGACTGGCATTCAAGCCTCATACCGACGATCTTCGCGAGGCGCCGGCTCTCGATGTAGCCCGGCAGCTTCTGGAACGCGGGGCGCGCGTGAAAGCTCACGACCCGATCGCCATGGATCGGTTCAAGAAGGAGAACCCCGGAATGGACGTGCTGCTGCCGGGCGAGGCGCACGAGGTGGCGCGCGACGCCGACGCGCTGGTCCTGGTCACCGAATGGCCGGAGTATCTCGAGCTGGACTGGGAATCGCTGGCGGCCGGAATGAGAACGCCGATCCTGCTGGATGCGCGGCATGCGCTGGACCGCGCACGCATCACCCGGGCCGGATTCCGCTATCTGACTTTGGCTGGATAATACAATAGAGTTAAGTGAATTATCTCCGCCAGGTGCTGGCTGAAGAGGGCGGTCGGGTCCGGATGGACCGCGCGGCGCTGGATCTGGCCAGTATCCACTTTCCAAATCTGGAGCCCGAACCGTTCCTGGACCGGCTCAACGAGCTGGCCTCTTCGCTGGGCGACCGCTTACGAAACTTTAACGACGGGCGCGATTTTGTCGAGAAGGCCAGCAGTTACCTGTTCGGCGAACTCGGCTTCCACGGGAACGAAACCGATTTTTTCGATCCGCTGAATAGCTGCCTCAATCAAGTGCTGGAACGGCGGACCGGCATCCCGATCACGCTGGCGGTGATGTATATGGAGATCGCCCGGCGTCTGCACATGCCGGTATTCGGCATCGGATTGCCGCGCCATTTCGTGCTCCAGTTTGACGACGGAAATTTCGCCACGTACATCGATCCGTTTCACGGCGGGCGCGCGATTACGGCTCGCGATTGCTTTGCGCTGGCGGGAGCGAAATTCGCCGATCCGCTCCTGCTGCAGCGGGTTACTCCGAAGCAGATCGCCATGCGAATGCTGCAAAACCTGCATGGAGTATATCTGCGGACGCACGATTCCGAGAAAGCCGTTGTCACCCTGGATCTGCTCCTTTCCGGAGCGCCGGACCAAGCGGCCTGGTATAAACGGCGCGGGGTCCTTTCGCTGGAATTGAAACGGTATCATAATGCGCGCCGCGATTTTTTGAAATATTTGGAATTAGACCCGGAAGCGCCGGACCGTGAGGCCATCCTTCAGCAACTTCAGGCCATTCACATGTGGCTGGCTCGCGTGAGTTGAGCGCGCACGTGTGCTAACATTCCATCAAAATCATGCACGAATCCCTTCCCGATAGCGATGCAGTGCTGGCACAATTCAACCGGCTGATTCAGGAGCTGCTGCGCGGCAACATGCACCGCAACACGTTCCGTCCGTGGGAAGTGGAGCTGCTGCTGGATATCGAGGCCTGCAACCTGCGCGATTCCTCGCGGCGCGAAACGCTCCGGCGGTACCAGCGCGCGGTGCAGCGGCACATGGAGAAGGGTGCGCGGCTGCCTCTGAAGCTTTCGGAATACCTGGAAGCGGTCAAGGCGAAAAAGGCCAAGCCCAAGGCGGATCCCGCGGCGCAGTAGCCCGCTGCTATCCTGAAGGCGAGAGGAACAACGAATGGGTTGCGGTAACGGAATGTCCGGACCTCGCATCGAAGAGGTTAACAAGAGCGGCCGAATGGTATTCTGCGTCAAGTTCCAGCGCGATATGCCGGGTCTGGACGAGCCGCCCTTCGACAATCATCCGCTCGGCCAGCGCATCTACGAGAACGTTTCGAAGGAAGCCTGGAAGATGTGGATGGAGCAGATGAAGATGATCATGAACGAGTATCGTCTGAATCTGGGCACGCAAGAGGCGCAGGAGTTCCTGCTCAAGCAGATGGAAGAATACTTCTTCGGAGAAGGCGCCGCGCTTCCTCCGGGCTACGTCCCGCCGCGGGCCAAGAATTGAGGGCTCCCGTCTTCAGGGACGGGGGGAAACCGAAGTTCGAGCCGCGTGCCTCACCGCGCGGGCTTATACGCCACGCAGTCGATTTCCACTAGCATCTCGGCTTGGTGAAACTTCGCCTCTACCGTGGTCCGCGCGGGCTTGTGGTCGCCGAAGAATTCGGCATAGGCGCGGTTCATGTTCTGGAATTCCGAAATGTCCCGCAGAAACACCGAGCACTTCACAACATCCGTGAGCTGCGCGCCGGCGGCTTCCAGAATCCGCCGGATGTTGGTAAGCGTGAGCCTGGTCTGAAACGCAACGTCGCCTGGGGCCAGCTTATCCGTGACCGGATCGACGGGACCCTGGCCGCTCACGTAAATGAAATCGCCGGCCCGCAGCGCCGGCGTGTAGTGTCCCCGGGGCGATGCGCCGCCCGCGGGGACGATGCGTTCCAGGCTCATGCGTTGCCGGGCTTCTTGCGCCGGGGACGCCGCGTTGCGCCACCCGCTCCGGCTGCCTTCGGCGCGCGCCGGCGCGCGGGAGCTTTTTTGGGCTTGGGCGGCGGCGGATTGGGCTCGAAAATGGTCGGCTGGCCCTCCACGTACGGCTGCGGCTCTTCGATTTCTTCTTCCACCTCGGCTGCCGCCGTCGCTTCCGGAGCTGGCGGCTCGGCAGGCGGATAGAACTCCGCGCCGAGGTACACCAGCATGATGCCCTGTTCCTCGTGCGGCTCCAGGCGAACCACAGTCTTATCCTGCGCGTAGTTCAGAAATTCGCTGAACTGCTGGAAGCCGTAGGCGGAAATATCCAGGCTCGGGTGCTCCTCCTTGAACCATTGGGCGAGATCCTCCACGGGGACGCCGTTCTCGATTTCCAGACGGTGATTTTCGAGCACGTCGCGGAGCGGCGCCAGCAGATCTTCCGCTTTGAGCGTGGGGCGTTCGGGCTGAGCCGAGCCTTTGCGCTCGATGATGTACCGCCCGCCGGTGCCGCTGACGTTCACCAGGTCCTCGCGCTTGAGTTTCTCGACGAAATCCGAAAAGCTGGAGGCGCCGTAGGCGCGCTCATTGAATGCGGAATCCAGTTGCAGCATGGTCGATTTCAGCAACCCGAGCTGCGGCTGCACGGCGCGGCGCTCCAACACCTGAAGCGCCCGCTCCACCAGAGGCATGGCCTGGGCCAGCTCGAGCGGAGCCGGACGTGGGCCGCGCGGTCCGCGTTCGCCGCGTTCCGGCCGCTCGCCGCGGGGCCGCGGCGTCCGGACTTCGCCCGGCAATTGAACGCTGGCCGGCACATCCGAGAGCAGCGATTCGAAGCTGATGAACTCGTGGCAATTCTGCTGGAGGATGGTCGAGGTGAAGGCTTTGCCGCCCACCACGAACACCGTTTTACCGTATTCCTTGAGCTTGTTCACCAGCGGAATGAAGTCGCTATCGCCGCTGACGATGGCGAAGGCGTTCACATGCGTGTGGGTGAAGGCCATCTCCAGCGCGTCCAAGGCGAGGTTGATGTCCGCGCCGTTCTTGTCCCCACGCGGCGATGGGATTCGCTGCACCATCTGGACGGCGTTTTCCGCCATCTGGCGCGTGGCTCCATCCTGGCGGCCCCAGTTGGCGTAGGCGAACTTCGCGACCAGGTCGCCGCGCTCCTTCAGCGCGTCCAGCGCCAGCGATACATCGAACTCGCGGCGGAGCGTCGATTTCAATCCAATCTCGATGTTGTCGTAATCGACGAACACCGCGATGTTCAGTTTGTCCTGCATTTAGTTTCTTCTCCAGTCTCGAATCAAACTGTCTGTTTGACTGAGCTTCGGATGAACTCCACAATTTCCTGGAGGGAGGCTCCGGGTTGATAAACCGCGGCGACTCCGAGCCGTTTCAATTGCGCGGCATCTTCATCCGGAATGATGCCGCCTACGATGACCAGAACATCGGTCATCTGCTGTTGCTTGAGTAATTCCATCACGCGAGGCACGATGGCGTTGTGCGCTCCGGAAAGAATGGACAGGCCGATGACTTGCACGTCCTCCTGAAGCGCGGTGTTGACGATCATCTCCGGCGTTTGCCTCAGGCCCGTGTAAATGACCTCCATGCCGGCATCCCGAAGCGCGCGAGCAATCACTTTTGCGCCCCGGTCGTGTCCGTCGAGGCCGGGTTTGGCGACCAACACCCGGATGTTATGATCCATAAAGACTGCGATTTTGACTCTGATACGCCCCTGTTGCCTCCCTGGCATCAGCGGTGCATCCTGTCTAAAGGATACCACGTAGGGGCGTGAGCCTGCCGGTCGGTTCGCAAAGCGCGCGAAGGGACAGCGGCCCAAGCCTCCTCTATACTCCATCTAAGGAGCCCCTACTTGTCCCTGGAAGACGATTTGTTCGCTCAGCGCCTCCGCCGCACGCGGGAAATTGAGGCGCTGGGCTTTCGCGCCTACGGCCACCGCTTCGACGCGAGCCATACCATTCCCCAGATCCTGGGAGCTTACGGATCGAAGAGCGCCGAAGAACTCGCCGAAAGGGTTACCGTGCGGATCGCCGGGCGGATCCACACCATCCGCCGCATGGGCAAGGCCGGTTTCATGCACCTGATGCAATCCGGCGAACGTCTACAGGTATACGTGCGCCAGGATGCGGTTCCCGAAGCGGACTACGCGCTTTATCAAGGCCTCGACTTAGGCGACATCGTAGGAGTGGACGGCTACCTGTTCCGCACGCGAACCGGTGAACTGTCCGTGCACGCCGAGAAGCTTACGTTTTTATCAAAAATCCTGCTGGCGATGCCGGAAAAATGGCATGGCCTGGAAGACGTCGAGATCCGCTATCGGCAGCGCTACCTGGATCTCATCGCGAATCCGGAATCGCAGAAGATTTTCGTCACGCGCGCCAAGATCGTCGCGTCGTTGCGCCGGCAGCTCGAAGCGCGCGGCTTCCTCGAAGTGGAAACTCCGATGATGCAGCCGGTTTACGGAGGCGCGGCGGCCCGGCCGTTCGTCACCCACCACAATACCCTCGACCTGGACCTGTATCTGCGCATCGCGCCCGAGTTGTATCTGAAGCGGCTGATCGTCGGCGGCCTCGAACGCGTCTACGAAATCAATCGCAATTTCCGCAACGAAGGCATCTCGACCCAGCACAATCCCGAGTTCACCATGCTCGAGTTCTATCAGGCCTACACCGATTACCAGGGCCTGATGGATCTGACCGTCGAGCTCCTGAAACAGACGGCCATCGACGCGACGGGCTCGGCGGTGGTCGAATACCAGGGAACCAAGCTCGATTTCGGCCACATCCGGCGGTTGTCAATGCAGGAAGCGGTCGGGGATTCGCGTCTGCGCGGCCACGATCTGGTCGAAGCCTTTGAGCGAAACGTGGAACCCACGCTTTACGAGCCGACCATCATTTACGACTACCCTGTGGAAGTGTCGCCGCTCTCGAAGAACAAGCCCAGCGATCCGGCCTTCGTGGAGCGCTTTGAAATTTACGTGGCTGGCATGGAGATCGGCAACGCTTACACGGAGCTCAACGATCCCAAGGAGCAGTGCAAGCGCTTTGAGTACCAGCTCGCCCTACAGGCGGCGGGCGACGAAGAAGCGCATCAGATGGACGAGGACTATCTGCGTGCAATGTCCTACGGCATGCCTCCGACCGGCGGCGAAGGAATCGGCATCGACCGGCTGACCATGATTCTGACGAATTCGAAATCGATCCGCGATGTGATCTTGTTTCCGCTGCTAAGACCGGAAGGACCCATCGGAATGCACGAGAAACTGCGCGGCGATGTTTGAACTCTTCATCGCCCGCCGCTATTTGCGCGCCAAGCGCAAACAGGTGGTGATCTCCGTCATCACGGTGATTTCCGTGATCGGCGTGGCTGCGGGGGTAATGGCACTGGTGATCGCGCTGGCGATCAACAACGGGTTCCGCGCAGCTCTGGAGCAAAACCTGCTCGGCTTGACGGCCCACGTCTCAATCCTGGAGAAGCAGCCCGGCCAAGGCATCGAGAACTGGGAGCAGCTCGCTCAGAAACTCTCGCGGCTGCCGCACGTGAAATACGCCTCGCCGGCGCTCTATGACAGCGGATTTCTTTCGGGACCTGTGAATGGCGACGGCGTCGCAATCAAGGGCATTCCGGTGGGAAAGGGCGCGCTGGTCCCGGACGCTCTATCGCATTTGAAATCGGGATCCGTGGACGCGCTCCCCAGCGCGGAGGGCGAGCCCCCCGGCATTATCCTGGGCTACCGTTTGGCCGAACGGCTCGGAGCGGTCGTCGGCAAACCGGTCACGCTGACCATCGCCAACGGCCACATGACTCCCTTCGGCATGCGGCCGAGCACCATCCGGCTGCGCGTGGCAGGCGTGTTCGAATCCGGCTTCTTCCAATCCGATACCTCCATGGGTTTTATGGAGCTCGCGGCCATGCAGAAAATTTTCGGACTCGGCGACGTGCTGAACGCGATCGAGCTGTACCTGGACGACGTCGATGCTGCCCCGGAGGTCGCGGCAGCCGCCCAGCCGATCATCGGAGACAAACTCGCGGCGCTGACCTGGCAGGAACAAAACCGCTCGTTGCTGAGCGCCCTGACGATGGAGCGGATTGTTACAGTGGTGACTATCGGGCTGATTGAGGTGGTCGCGGCGCTAAACATCCTGATCGCGCTGGTGATGATGGTGATGGAAAAGCATCGCGACATCGCGATCCTCATCTCGATGGGCGCGCGCGCACACCAGATCCGGCGGATTTTCGTCTGGGAGGGCGCCATAATCGGCTCGGTCGGCACGGTGATCGGCCTGGCGGCCGGATACACCGTCTGTTTCCTTGCCAACAAGTATCACTGGCTCAGACTCGATGAGCAGGTGTACTCGATTTCCTACGTGCCCTTCGCTGCGCACTGGGTAGACGGAATCTGGATCGCCGCGGGCGCCATGGCAGTCAGCCTGATCGCGACCCTGTACCCGGCGCGCAGCGCGACCCGCGTCGTACCGGTCGAGTCGCTGCGCTATGAATAATCACGCCGTCGATAATATCGGCCAGGCGCGTGTGGCGCCGCCGACTTTCTGCGCCCCGGGGGAAACCGACCTGTCACATATGCGCGCCCAGTGACCTGGTGCACTGGGTGCGGCCGGCGCTGCCGCGCTCCATTGTGCGCGATTATGGAAGTCCATGCCCGAATTGATCGCTGGACCCCACCTGATCCCGGTCCCCGGGAACAAAATTATCGAAGAGTTTGTCGGCCGCGTGAATAACCGCGAGTCCCAGGTCAGCATCGCCCGGATGCGCAGCCCGGCGGGCTGGTCCGAGCCCGGCCAGCGCCCCGATTTTGACGAGTTCACGGTGGTACTAAATGGCGTTTTGAACGTCGAACATAACAAGGGAGTCATGGAAGTCCGGGCCGGCCAGGCCGTGGTTGCCCGGAAAGGCGAGTGGATCCGCTACAGCACGCCGCAGGGCGCCGAGTACGTGGCCATTTGCATCCCGGCGTTTTCGCCGGAGACCGTCCACAGGGACGCGTGAAAACCCTTGTGGGTGAATAACATCCCGGCCGGGCCTGATTGACAGCCCGGGGTGCCTCCCTCTATGATATGTAGGGTTTAGACTCACGAAATACATCTCCGCTCGTCCTGAGTAACTCATATGATCAAAGTCGAAGGGCTGACCAAACGATACGCCCGGAATGTCGCCGTCGATCACATCTCCTTTGAAGTAGAAAAAGGCCAGATCGTCGGATTCCTGGGCCCCAACGGCGCGGGCAAAACCACCACTATGCGCATGCTCACCTGCTTCATGCCCCCTACCGAGGGCTCGGCGCAGGTGGCCGGCTTCGATGTGCGCGAGAACCCCATGGAGGTCAAGCGGCGCATCGGATACCTGCCGGAAACGCCTCCCCTGTACCCGGAAATGGAGGTCATCGAATACCTCAATTTCGTGGGCCGGATCAAAGGCGTACCGAAAGGGAGCCTCAAGGGCCGGATCGACGAAGTGATGCAGAAATGCGCCGTCACCGACGTCCGCAACAAGGAAATCGGCAAATTGTCAAAGGGTTACCGCCAGCGTGTGGGGCTCGCACAGGCGATTGTGCACAATCCCGACGTGCTGATCCTGGATGAACCGACCTCCGGTCTCGATCCCCATCAGATCATCGAGACACGCGACCTGATCAAGGGACTCTCCGGGGACCACACCATCATTCTTTCCACCCACATCCTGCCGGAAGTGGAACAGACCTGCCAGCGCGTGATGATCATCAATCGGGGCAAGCTGGTGGCGACCGATACGATGGAGAACCTGAGCAGCCGGCTGCACGGCGCTGAGACAGTGGCTGTGGAGGTGCTGCCGCGCGACGGTTCGCCATCGCCTCAATGGGTCGAGAGCGTGCAACAAAAGCTGGAACGTGTGCCCGGAGTCAGCCGCGTGGTACCTAAGGACGCCAAGGACGGCCGCGCGCGTTTCACGGTCGAAAGCCAGAAAGGCAGCCACGTTCGTCCGGAACTGGCTCGTGCCGTGATCGAATCCGGCTGGCAGCTCAATGAGCTGCACGGCATGGGCCTAAGCCTGGAAGAGATCTTCCTCGAACTGACGGCTTCGAAAGACCAAGCAACATCTGAGCCCGCGCCCGAAGCAGTGGCGCAGGAGGCCGTAAAATGAACACTCTCACCATTGCCCGCAAGGAGCTGAGCAGCTATTTCCGTTCGCCGATCGCGTACGGGGTGATGTGCTTCTTCGCCTTGATCACGGGCTTTTTCTTTTACTCCGCGGTTCGATTCTTCTTGCAGCAGAGTTTGCAGACCACGATGATGGGCCAGTCCGTGCCGCTCAACGTGAACGAATGGGTGGTACGAAACGTCCTTTCGAACATGAGCGTGGTGGGCTTGTTCATCATCCCGATGATCACCATGCGCCTGTTCGCTGAAGAGAAGCGCACCGGCACCATCGAGCTGCTGGTGACCTCCCCGCTGCGCGATGGCGAAATCATCCTGGGCAAGTGGCTTGCGGCGTTTATTCTGTATCTGGCGATCCTGGGCATTTCCGTCCTGAACATGCTGGTCCTGTTCGCGTACGGCAATCCCGACTGGCGTCCGATGGCCGTCGGCTATCTGGGGCTGATCCTGCAAGGCGGATGCCTGCTGGCGATTGGGACATTTATCTCTACAGCGACGCGCAACCAGATCGTCGCCGGCGTCGCGACCTTCGGAGTTTGCCTGCTGCTATGGGTGCTGGACTGGGTTTCGTCGTTCGAAAGCTCGACGCTTTTCACGATCATCAGTTATCTTTCCGTGACATCTCATTTCGAATCCTTTGCTCGCGGCGTGCTCGACTCAAAAGACGCGATCTACTACGTGAGCATGATTGTGTTCGGATTGTTCCTGACCGCGCGGTCCATGGAATCGATCCGTTGGAGGGCGTAAATGGCTGCCAAGAGTCCACATCGAGCCGCGAACTTCGCCCAGGCAGCGATCTACACGCTGATCATCATCGGCATCCTGGGCCTGATCAATTTCCTCGCGCAGCGCTACAACAAGAGCTTCGACGCGACGGCCAACAAGAAATACACGCTCTCTGACCAGACCGCCAAGGTTGTAAAGAACCTGCAAGGCGATCTGACCATTCAATATTGGGACCGGCCCAGTGGATTCCCGAACGCGGAAGACCTCTTTAACCGCTACAAGAGTCTGTCGCCGAAGGTGAACGTCCAGTATGAGGACGTCGACAAGAAGCGCACGGAAGCTATCGCGGCGGGCGTGAAAAATCCGTTGCCGAACATTTTCGTCAAAGTCGGAAACAAGACCGAGACGGCGAAGAGCCTTACCGAGGAGGAAGTCACCGGCGCAATGGTACGCGCGCTGAAGGGCGGCGATCGCACGGTGTGTTTCACCAGCGGCTACGGCGAGGCTTCCACCACGGACACGCAAGCCGGCGAAGGGCTCGGCAACGTCAAGGATCTGACCGAAAAGAACAATTACAAGACCAAGGTTGTCTCCATGCTTCCGAAGCCGGAGATTCCGCTGGACTGCACCATCCTGGTGGTCGCCGGGCCGAAGCGGGATTTGCTTCCGCCCGCGGTGGACGCCATCAAGAACTACGTCGAGAACGGCGGGCGCGCTCTGATCCTGCTGGATCCGCCCTTGAAGTTCCGATCCGAGATCGACGACAACAATGCGCTGGTTTCGGTGCTCGATAGCTGGGGCGTGAAGCTGCACAAGGACCTGGTTCTGGACCTCAGCGGCGTCGGCCAGCTCTTCGGGCTCGGTCCTGAGTTTCCGCTGGTGACCAAGTATGAGGATCATGCCATCGTCCGCGAGATGAAGGATCTGCCCACGGGATTCCCGATCGTCCGATCCATGGAAGTCACCAAGGGCGACAAGACCACGGTCTCGCCTTTGTTTTCGACGACGGACGATTCGGTTGCGACGGAGGATCTGAAAAACCCGCAAGTGAACGTGAAGGCTGCCAAGCCCGGCGCGCGGGTGCTCGCGGTGGCGGGAACGTACACTACCGGCAAGGAAAACGGCAACGGGCGTTTCGTTGTGGTGGGCACATCAAGGTGGATCGGGAACGGATTCCTGAACTTCAACGGAAACCGCGATCTTTACATGAACATGCTGAACTGGCTGAGCTCGGACGAGGATTTGATCTCGATCCGGCCCAAGGATCCGGAGGATCGCCGGCTGAACATGAATCCGCGCCAGGCGACCATGCTGTTCTACGGAAGCGTGGTGGTGATCCCGCTGGCAATCATCGTGGCGGGTGTGGGCGTGTGGTGGAAGCGCAGATAAATTTGTGTACCGAAGAAATTGACTAGGGAACTCCGATGAAGTTCGCGCGTTTGTTGATCGCAGCCGCGGTTCTTGCCGGACTGGGCGGACTCGTATGGTGGTCGAATCGTTCCGAAGCGGCTAAGGCGAGCAGGCCCGACCCCAAGGCCGCGCCGAAAATCCTCGAACTGAAGGAAGCCGATATCAAGCAGATCGAGATCCAGCATCGCGACGGCGAGACCACGGACCTCAAGAAGGACGACTCCGGCAAGTGGTCCATCACCGCGCCGCAGCCCCTGGCGGCGGATCAGACGGCGGTCGGCTCCATCACCTCCGCGGTCACAAGTCTTTCTTCGGATCGCGTGGTGGACGAAAATGCGAGCAACCTCGCGTCTTATGGGCTGGAGCCACCGCGTGTCCGAATCACGTTCACGATGGCCGACGGCAAGACTCGCACGCTGCGCCTGGGGGAAGATACACCCGTCGAGGGTGGCGCCTACGCAATGGTGGATGGCGATGAGCGGCTGTTTACCATCGCCACGTTCAGCAAGAGCTCGCTCGACAAGCAGTCGAAGGATCTGCGCGAAAAGCACCTGCTGGTATTCGATCAGGACAAGCTCAGCCGCGTGGAACTGGCTCCCTCAGGCAAGACTCCGATCGAGTTCGGCCGGGCGGGAATGGACTGGCAGATTCTCAAGCCCAAGCCGATGCGGGCCGACGGATTTCAGGTGGACGAGCTGGTTCGCAAGCTGAAGGACGCGGCAATGGATCCCGACACCGATGCGAAGGCCGCGGCCACGGCGTTTGCCGGCGGCCAGAAAGTCGCCACCGCCAAGGTTACGGGCGCCGAAGGTACGCTGACGCTCGAAGTCCGAAAATCGAAGGACGACTACTACGCCAAATCCAGCATGCTGGACGGGGCTTACAAGGTCACCAAGGAGGTCGGCGACGGGCTCAACAAGTCGCTCGACGATTTCCGCAACAAGAAAGTCTTCGATTTCGGCTTCAGCGACCCGACGCGCATCGAAATCAAGGACGGCGGGCAAACGCGCGTCATCGAAAAGTCGGGCGACAACTGGACTGCGGGCGGTAAGACCATGGATTCGATCTCGGTCCAGAACCTGATCGACAAACTTCGCGATCTTTCGGCCACGAAGTTCGCGGACAGCGGCTTCACGACTCCTGCTCTGGAGCTGACGGTTGTTTCCAACGACGGCAAGCGGACCGAAAAGGTGCAGGTCGCGCAGGCGGGCATGAATTTCCTGGCGCGCCGGGAAAACGACAGCTCTCTGTATCAGATCGACTCGAAAGCTGTGAGCGATCTGCGCGAGGCGGCCACCGGCGTCAAGGAACCACCCCCACCGGCCCCAAAAGACGGAAAGACAAAATAGTGCCCGGCCCGTTTGAGTGCGACCAGCCCCAGCCTGAGGGTCCTAAGCTTGGGGCGGCGCTCAACACCGATCTCTACGAGCTCACCATGGCGGCGGGCTTCTTCGAGGCCGGCAAAGCCTCTGCCCGAGCCACCTTCGAGTTGTTCCTGCGGCGCCTGCCCTGGAACCGGAACTTCGTGCTCGCCGCCGGGTTGGCACAGGCGGTCGAATATCTCCAAGACCTGAAGTTCACGGCGGCGGAAATCGCCTATCTGAGAACCCTGCCTCAGTTCGAACAAACCTCTCCCGCGTTCTTTGAGATGCTGGCCGGCCTGCGTTTCACGGGCGACCTTTTTGCCGTGCGCGAAGGTACGCCGCTGTTCGGGGGCGAGCCGTTTCTGACCGTGCGGGCGCCCCTGATTGAAGCCCAATTGGTCGAAACGTATCTGCTGGCGACGATTGGGTTCCAATCGACCATCGCCACCAAGGCTGCACGTGTCGTGCGAGCCGCCGGAGGCCGCGCTGTGGTCGAGTTCGGAACACGGCGGGCACATTCTCCGGAAGCGGGCGTGCTCGCCGCACGAGCGGCTTACATCGGAGGTTGCACCGGTACCAGCAACGCTGAGACCGGTTTTCGCTACGGAGTCCCCGTGTTCGGCACAGCGGCACACTCCTGGGTAATGTCTTTCCCGACGGAAATGGCGGCGTTCGAGCAGCTCCAGCGCGCTCTGGGCGAAAGTACCGTATATCTCATCGACACCTACGATACGCTTGAAGGCGCCCGGCGCGCCGCGTCGCTTGGGAAGCCGCTGTGGGGCGTACGCCTGGATAGCGGAAACCTCGGCGAGCTGGCAACGGCCGTGCGGCGCATCCTCGATGAAGCCGGGCTGCCCGAGGCCAGGATCATGGCCACGGGCGACTTGAACGAATACAAGATTCAGGAGCTGATGGCCGCTCGCGCTCCCATCGATGTTTTCGGAGTGGGCACCGAGCTGGCTACCTCAGCCGACGCGCCCTCGCTGGGCGTCGTTTACAAGCTGGTGGAGCTGGAAGACACGGGCGGGCGTCGCTATCCGGTGAAGCTCAGCCACGACAAACAAACTCTGCCCGGAGCCAAGCAAATCTTCCGGATGGCGGACCACGACGTGCTGGCGCGCGCCAGCGAGTGCTATGCCTGCGGCCCGGGCGGAGCCGGTTGCGAGGCCCTGCTGCGTCCCGTGATGATCGGAGGCGAAGTCATCGAACCGATCGGTACCGTGGCGGAGGCGCGCCACTATGCTTCCGCATCGCTCAGCCAGTTGCCCGCCACGTGCCTGAGCTTATTTCCCGCCGAATCAACATGGCGCGTCGACATCAGCCCCGAGCTCTCCGCGTTGTATGAGAAGGTGAGTAAAGGAGCTGCCGTATGACGGTTTTTTTCGACGTCGACACCCAGCTTGATTTTCTCTATCCTGCGGGCGCGCTTTACGTTCCCGGCGCCGAGCACATCGTTCCACGGATCGCTGCCCTAAACCGCTACGCCGCCGAACACGGGATTCCGGTAATTTCCACCGTGGATGCGCATGCGGAAAACGATCCCGAGTTCCGCGACTGGCCTCCACACTGCGTGGCCGGGACGGCGGGGCAGCAGAAGCCGTCAGCGACGCTTCTTGAGAAACGTACCGTGATTCCCTCAGTGCCGTGTAAGATTCAACTCGAAGGCATCCAGCAAATCGTGCTCGAGAAGCAGTCGCTCGATTCCTTTGCGAATCCCAACCTGCCGGCGCTGCTCGATCAGCTTGGCGCCCAGCATTGCGTGGTCTATGGAGTGGTCACCGAAATTTGCGTTCGAATCGCCGCAGTCGGTTTGCTGAAATCCGGTCGGAGTGTGGACGTTGTAACGGATGCCGTTCGGGAACTCGACACAACAAAGTGCGGGCAGTTCTTTCAGGAGTTGGCCGCGGCGGGCGGCTGTCTCGTCACATCGCACCAGGTAACCGGCCAGTAGGATTATTCCCAAGGGCTGAGATCACGCTCAGCCCGAGAGGATTCGCCCGTTTATGGCACTACTTCAGCGGAAGGGTCCAGATGACTCTTCCGAACCGTGGATCGGCGTTCCACCTGATTTGAGCGCATGCGGAGACTCGCCTGAAGGTGGAACGCCTATTTTTTATTCTTCCTTCAAATCGCATACTCTGAAGTTCAGGAGTTCAAGAGTTTGCGCGTCAAAGAACTGGCCGCTTGGCTGGAGTCGCCATGGGAGGGAGACGGCGACCGCGAAATCCGCCGTGTTGCACCGATTGAAGACGCCGGTGACGAGGATCTTTCGTTTCTCTCCCACGGGCGATTCGTCAAGCTGGCGACGGAATCCCGCGCCGCCTGCCTGCTGGTCCCGGAAAATTTCGCAAACGACACCGGAAGAACCGTCATCCGCACGGCCGATCCTCGCAGCGCGGTGGCGCGCGCCATCACGAAGCTGCACCCGCCGCACGAACCCTCGCCGGGCATTCACCCGACCGCAGTGGTGGGGCCCGGAGCCGCGGTCGGCAAGGGCGTTTCGATCGGCCCGCTCGCCAGTATCGGCGCCGGGGTCCACATTGGCGAAGGCACATCAATTGGAGCAGGATCGATCATCGGAGACTACGCCCGCATTGGCGCGCACTGCACATTGCATCCGCGAGTAACGCTCTATTACGACGTGAGCGTGGGGAACCACGTGATTCTGCACTCGGGCTGCGTGATCGGAGCTGACGGCTTCGGCTTTGTTCTGAATAAGGGAGCTTACGAAAAATTCCCGCAGGTAGGCAGCGTGCTCATCGCCGACCACGTGGAGATCGGCGCAAATTCCTGTGTGGATCGCGCGGCGCTCGGCATCACTTCGATCGGCGAGGGAACCAAGCTCGATAACCTCGTGCACATTGCGCATAACTGCCGAATCGGACGCCACGTGGTCATTGCGGCGCAAACCGGTCTGTCCGGCGGCGTGATCGTCGAGGATTACGCAGTGATCGGCGGGCAGGTGGGGATCGGCGATAAAGCGCGGATCGAATCGCGCGCGGTGCTCGGCTCAGGAAGCGGTGTCTTGACTTCGAAAGTGGTCCGCGCGGGCCAGGTCATGTGGGGCACCCCCGCCCGGCCATTGAAGCAGTATCTGGAGCAACTGGCTGTGCTATCGCGTATGGTCAAGAAAGGCCGAAATTAGCTCTGAGGGCAAGCGAAACGCGAGGGGCGGCGAGACAGCCCGACTATTCTGAAACGCAGCGGAAGCCGACATTGTAATCAACATCCGTGGTTTCGAAGTGCCGCCGGTAGGAGGCGCGGACCAGATCGGGATCATCCCACCATCCGCCGCCTCGCAGCTCCATGTATTCCGCGGTGCTCGGGCCGGTAGGGTTGATGTTTTCCTGATTGAGCTGGACCCAGTAATACGTGTGCGTCCACTCGACGACGTTGCCGAGCATGTCGTAGAGTCCGAACGCGTTCGGTTTCTTCTTCCCGACCGGATGCGTGGAGAAATTGCTGTTCTTCCAGAACCAGGCGATTTCGTCCAGGTTGCCATAGCGAGGTCCGGTGGTCCCGGCGCGCGCCGCATATTCCCATTCCGCAGCCGATGGCAGGCGCCCTCCGATCGCGGTGCAATATTGGTCGGCTTCGACCCAACTCACGTACTCCACTGGCAGATCCGATCCTTGAAAAATACTGGGGTTGTACCCCATCACGTTCTCAAAAGCGGCTTGGGTGACTTCGGTCTGGCTGAGCCAGAATCCCCGGGTCAGTGTGATCCTGCGGGCTGGGTATTCATCGGGATAGCATTCGGTATCGCCCGGCGAGCATCCCGTTGTGACCGAGCCGGGCGGAATCCAGAGATACTTCAGGCCATCAACGGCGTTGACTTTGGAGTCACCCAGCTTTGGCGAGTTGGACTTCGCGGCGCCGCTCTGGAAGGCTGGTGCCACGAAAGGAATCGAAACGGTAATGAGGATCGGTAGGATCAGGGATGCAGTGCGCACAAGCGTCCCAAAACTGCCAATTTACCACAAGGGCGCCCTGGCTCTAAATCCTCTCTGAACGGGATTTTGAACTGGTTTTCGAACCGGATCAGCGGCCTCGTGAGGCGCCTGCGCTGGCAGCGACCGCACCCGAGCTCGAGCCGGACGACACTCCCACAACTCCGGAACTGGCGTTGGACGAGGGCGCGGAGTACCCCGCCGACGGTGAGGCGCCCTGCCAGCTTGGCGCGCTCGCCTGGTAGCCCCCATAGCCGTAGCTGGGCGCCGGCTGGAACACGACCCAGACTGTGGCCGGGCTGTACCAAGAGAATCCGAACGGGCTGTAACCATATCCCGACATTGGCAGGAACGTGAAGGTGCTCAACCAGGGATCCCAGGCCCACATACTGCTGGTCAGGCTCTTGCGATTCGTGACGCGCGCCGCCGAGATATTGGCCAGTTCCAGGCGGTAATCGCGCTGCTGGCTCCAGGCGTACAATTCGCCCTTCGCTTTCTTTTTATCGAATTTGTTGACGTCCAGCGCGGAATCGACCAGCAGCGTTCGTCCGCCCTTCAGTTCAGTGGATTTATCACCCGCCGAAACCTGGGCTTTGCCGTCGAAGGTCCGGACCTGCCCGGCATCGGCGTTGAAATGGTAGAGCCCCCGTTTGACGAGAGCAGTTTCCGAATCGCCCATTTTCACGAGGATCCGGTTGTCCTTGAGGATCTCGTTCGCTTCCACCAGCGCCGATCCGCTGACGATTTCCACCTGCGTATCGGTCAGCTTATTGGCAAGCATGCGAAAGGAGGAGTTTCGGTCCAGCCGGAGAAACACGCCGGGAGTGAGGAGGACTTCAGCGAAGCCCGCCTGTGTGGTGAGCGTCTGGCCCACTTTAACTTCTGGAAAGATGGCGCCATCGAGCTTTACAGGCTGTTCCGCGATGCGGGCCTGCCCTTCCACGAAATTCACCATGCCGGAACGGGCGGAAATCACGGCCTGGCCGTGGAGGAAAGGAAGCGGTAGAAAAGCCGCCGAGAGAAGCGCAACGAAAATTCTCGACATGGAATTAGCTCCCTTTAATCTTCATTAGCTCCGCTTTTCCGATGCATGTCAAGGCCCAGGGGTTCCAGGAATTTAACGAGTCGGGAAGCGGCGCAGGTTCCCGGGAATCCGGGCCGCGGGCCGTCTGGGACGAGGCGCGCTGGACAAGGAGCTGGTTCCTAACGCCGGCGCGGTCTGGTTACTGGCTCCAATCGGGAGTTGCGCTTCTGTGGTGTAGGCATCCGGCATGGAAATGTCCAGATAGACGTTGCCGGGAGCGATGTCGGAGGGAATCGTCACCGTCATGGCGTACACGCCGGTCAACGTGGGGGACAGACCCGCGAACCCGACCGTAGCCTGCTCGCCGTCCACTACGGCGATCGGCTGGGTCACGGCGTAGCTCAAGGGGCTGGTGGGAGCGGGCACGCCGGTGCCCACCGGCGGATCCACGTCGCCGAGCCCCGCCAGGTACAAGAGGATCGTTTCTCCGGGACGCGCTGGATTTTGCTGCGTGATGACGGAATATGAGTTGTCTTGCACGTGCTGGGCAATCGCGATGCCGACGCCGCCCGCCGGATTCGTGTAGATGCCGGGTGTGCTGTCCTTGATGCGCACGGTCCGCGTATCGGACGGAACGTTGTTGTTGATTACCTGAATCGAGGCGACGCTTCCCGTGGTCTCAAAGGGCGGAATGCAAAGAATCACGTCCGAGCGCACGTAATAGATCGGGGCTTGCCGTCCGTTGATCAGGACCTGGACGCCGCCGAGCGTCAATGGCATTTTGTCGTTCTGAAGCGTGGTGGAGGAGAGATTCGTCCCATACAGAGCAATGAAGCCATTTCGGGACAGGCCCACCGTGAACGGCGCGGAGCTGGCGGCATTCGCAATGCCCGTCGGGTTCAGATACACGCCCGATCCGCTGAACGTTGGCGCTTTCAACGAGACATTGATTCCGATGCGCGACCGGTTCCCGAAGCCGATCTGAATCGCGCCATTCGCGCCGATGATGTTGTGCAGTCCGAGAAAATCGTCGTGCGTCCCGTCACCGGCGATCGTGTAAAGATCCGAATACGTGTAGTCGAACGGCGTGTAGTCCTGGGACGGATCGAAGCCCGTGAGAACCCGCTGATGGCCGACGATGGTCCCTGAGCCGGCCGAGAAGGCTCCATAGTATGTGGCGAGCGTGCTAAAGCCCTGCGCTGGAGTCACGTCGACGCCCGCCTGGTAATACATGCCCGCCAGCGCATCCGAGGGAACGTTTCCGGAGTAGGAGCGCACGCCGACAAGCATGTCCCAGCCTGTGGCTGATCCGCCAAAAAAGAATTTGCCGTCGCTGGAAAGGTAGCACTGCACGTCGCCCGCGATCAGAGTTTGCGTTTGGAGCGTTCCGCCGAAGGAGAGCGTCAGGACGCCGTTCGCGGCGGAATACGTAGCGTTCACGGTTTGATTGACCAGGGATCCGCCGGCGCCTACAAGTCCGGTCAGGTTGACTGTGCCAAGACTTCCTTGTCCGTTCGGGTTCAGCGGGAAAAACATGTCGCGCGCCTGAGAGATGTTCGCCGTCGGATAATTCGCGCCCGCGACTTGATAGCTTCCGTTGAAACTGGCGTTCGTCGGGGCGCTCGTGGGAGCCAGGGCCGCGATGAACAGGGTATTCATGCGATCGTCCGTGCTGCTGCCGATGAAGATGCCGTTGGAAACCAGTCCCCAGACGACGCTGCTCGCCACTCCCGCGCTGTTCCGCACCGGATCCTCCATGAATCCCATGCCGCTGGCCGCGATGCGGTATGCGCCGGTCGTAGAGAACGACTGCGGTCCGCTTGCGTTGGAGCCCGAATCCATGACTTGCGCGGTTAGCGAGTAGCCGCCACTGCCATCGAACGTGAGGGTTCCGTAAATCGCGATGCGGCGGAGATCGGCGTTTTTCCGCCACATGACTTCGCGGAAGTTGTAGGTCCCACTCAAAAGCCCGTTGCCAAGGTTCTCCCAAACAACCGAATCCACCGCCACGGCGGGATGGGTGGAAGCCGCGATCAGAGCGGCAAAAGAGACAAATCGCGCAATTTTCACAGTGATCACCGAGTTCTTGGACGCAGGTCCCCGAGGGCGGGTTAACACAATTAGGATAGCGCCTCTTCAGTACCATCGCGCACAACACAGCGAGGCGCGCTGTCGCTTAATTGGTAATAAGGCGCGTCCCGCGCGGCGCTCCTGAGCCGGGCTTCAGCTATTTCAGCGCGCCGTCCAGAATCCACAAATCGGCCTGGCTTGCCGCGGTGCCCACTGCGACACTTTTCCCGTCGGGCGCCAGACTGATGCGGGTACTCCCGGTATAGCTGTTTTCGATCAAAGGCAACGGTTGAAAACGTACGTGGTACTCCCCGAGCGTCCGCACGGAGCCGGTGGCCACATCCATCGCCTTCAGGGTTGGGGGATTGGCCGTGTAAGCAAGACCGTAAAGCGTCTTGCTGTCCTTGGACCACGTTACGGCAGAGTTGGCCAGACCGGGCACAGTGCGGATGTCGTCTCCGTTGGGACTGCCAAGGGCCAAGCCCATGAACGTGGACACCGCGATCAGTGTTCCTGAGGGAGACCATTCCGGCGCATTCCCGCCGGGAAGGTCGATTTCGTGCGGCGGCTGGTCCGAACCCACCGCGACAGTCGCAATCGGAATCGAGCCATCCGGCTTGATCCAGAGGAACGCAATCTTGCTGCCATCCGGGGACCAGGTGGGCGCGTATCCATCGGCGATGACGGTGGGAGCGCCGCCAGTCGCAGGTGAAATAGCGAGGCTGCGGCGGCGCGCTGTACCCGCGAGTAGGGCGGTATAAGCGATCCGCGATCCGTCGGGTGAGAACACGGGACTCAGCAACGCTTCCAGCGTGGGGAACTCCTTGGCCGTCACTACGGGACGATCGAAGTTCCCTTCCGCGCTCCGCACCCACAGTTCGTCGGTTCCGTTGCGGCGCGTGATGTAAGCGAATTGATCGCCCTTGGGAGACCAGGTGGGCGCGAATTCCGGGAGGCTGGTAGCGAGCAGTGTACGAGGCTCGGATCCGTCGAGCGGCAATTCAACGATATCGCGATCGACTTGAATACGGGTGAACAGGAGCCGCGAGCCATCGGGCGAAACCGAAGGTAGGGTTTGTCCGTTGCCGGGGCCGGCCAGCAGCGGCTTCAGCGATTCGTCGCGAGAGTCGCCAAGCCACAGCGTGGTCCCGCTGGCGGGAACCGGATTGCCCGCCAGTACCAGCCTCTGGCTGTCCGGAAGCCAGGATGCGGGTGCAGGACGGTTCCAGTTGGCTTTTTCAAAAATTCGCCGCGGCTGGCCCGTGCCGGCCGGGAAAGGCAACAGCCACATCTCCGATCCGAAGTCGGTGTACATCGAGAGATACAGCGACTTTCCGTCGGGCGAGAATTGCAGGTAAACGGGAGTAAATGGCGTGCGCGTGAACGGGCCATCCTTGTACGGCACGGGTTCGGTGCCGGGCGGCGAAGAGATCCAAACGGAGAAGCGCTGCCCCACGTCACCGTCGGTTCGATTTCCGCGCCACAGGGCCAGCGTCTTGCCATCGCGCGAAAGATGAAACGCCATGGCGTTGGTCACGATTCGCTCAGGCTGGCCTCCAGCGCGGCTGATGGCGAATACGCTGCCCATGGCGAGGAAATAAATGCGATTCCCGTCCGGAGACCACGCGGGAAGCTGCGGCTGGGCGGAGGCGGCGGCGAGCGGCGTGGGAGCGGGCGCGTCGAGCGACTGCACCATCAGGCGCGTTCCCCGCGCGGATTGCTCGAGAAACGCGATGCTTTGGCCGTCGGGCGACCAGACTCCGGAGGATTCCTGCTCCTCGCTGAACGCGAAGGGCTGAAATCTGTACGCGGAGATATCGCGCGCCGAAGGTTGGCGAACCCATAGAATCGCAAATACCGCCGCCACTGCGATCGCAGCTAGGCCCAGCGCGGGCCAGAATGATCGCCGCCGCGCCGGTAGAGCCACTGGGGTTGCGCCCGAGGCCCAAAGTCCGGCGAACGAGCGTAGCGCAAAGGCCAGGTCGCGCGCGGATTGGAATCGCTGGGCCGGATTTTTCTCAATGCAGCGCTTGATGATCCGGCGCAGGCCATCCGGCACGCTGGGCGGGAGCTCCGGAGGCTCCTCAGTCACAATGGCGTGCATCACCTCGACCGCCGAATCAGCTTGAAACGCAGGCTTTGCGGCCAGCAATTCGTACAGCATCAGGCCGAGGCTGAAAATATCGGAGCGGTAGTCGGATTCCTGGCCGCGGACCTGTTCGGGCGACATGTAGCCCGGAGTTCCGGTGGGCACTCCGGGATTCGTCAGTGTGCTACGGTCTTCGGGCTTTTCGCCGGCCACGGCGGGCGGGACCATTTTGGCCAGACCGAAATCGAGAATCTTGGTGCGGCCGTCTCGCGTGAGCAGGACGTTTTCAGGTTTGAGATCGCGGTGGCTGATCCCGGTTTCATGCGCAGCGGCCAAAGCATCGGCGATCTGAGCGCCGATATCCACCACCTGGAGAACGGTCAATTGGGTTTGCCGGAGGGTTTCGCCCTCCACCAGCTCGGTGACCATCCAGCCTTCGCCGACGTCGTAGATGCTTACGATCCCGGGGTGATTCAGCGCGGCGATGGCGCGCGCTTCCTGCTCGAAGCGCTGGCGGCGGACGGGATCCGCGCTATATTCGGGCGGAAGAAGCTTGAGGGCGACTTCCCGGTTCAGGCGCGGGTCGCGGGCGCGGTACACCTGCCCCATGCCGCCGGAGCCGAGCGGCGCGAGGATTTCGTAGGGTCCGACCTTTTGCGGCGCCGGAGTCATGAGCTTTCGATTGTACCTTCTACCAGTATGGGCGTCCGGGCGGCACTGGAAGGGTACAGGCCGGGGAACTGATCAAGGATCGGATTCCGTTTCAGCGATTCCTGTGGCCGTTGCCGCCGTTGCCAAATGCGCGGAGAAAGGCGTCTTGCCGCCGTGCGAGTTCGCGGATGGCGGCCTTCATCTCCCGCGTTTCGGAGTGCATTTCGGCCCGAATGTTCCTAGTTTCAGCCTTCAGTTCGCGGACGTCGCGGGCCAATTGCGTCACGATCTTCATGCCCGTGCGCACCAGGTTGGCGGTAGCTTGAATCTGCTTGTCGTGGCGGTCCAGGCGCTGCATCGCAATGGCGTGCTGTTGCTCCATTCGGTCCATGCGCTCCATTGCCTGGGCGTGCTTCTGGTCGAAGCGGATCTCCATCCGGTTTTCCCGTTCCGCCATGGCATGCAGAATGGATTCGATTTTTTGAAACCGGGCTTCGGCTTCGGGCTCCATCGGACTCAGTCTAGCATCGCCTCGGGTGGATGAGAGGGGCGGCAGCCGTTTACCGTTGCACGGCCTCGACGACGCTCACCAGTGAAGCGGTCGGCACCACGCGCGTGAGCCGGAAACCGGCTTTAACGAGAAGCTCATCATACTCCGCTTCGGTGCGCTCGCGGCCGCCGGGCACGAAGAGCATCATCATGTCGAGCAATTTTCCGAAATGCGGCGTATCGCCCGAGGGCAGCACCATTTCAATGATGAGCAGCTTGCCCTTGGGATTCATCACACGGCGGACGTTGCCGAGAATCGTCACGCACTGGTTCTCGTTCCAGTCGTGGATCACGTGGGAAAGAATGTACGCGTCGGCGCCGGCCGGAACGCTCTCGAAGAAGCTGCCGGACTCGATCCGGATGCGGTCCGCCAGCGCGCTCTGTCCGAGGATTGTGCGCGCCTGCGCGGCGGCGTGCGGCAGATCGAAGAGAATGCCGCGCGTTTTGGGATAACGGTTAAGAACCGCGGCCAGCATGTTGCCGGTGGCGCCGCCGATATCGGCGATCGTCTGGAATCCCGAAAAATCGTAAGCAGCGGCGACCGCGGGAGGCTCTTGCCCATGGAACTCGACCATGGTCTGGCCGAACATCGACGCTTCGGCCGGATGTTTTGACAGCCAGTCGAACAGGGGCAGGCCCATGGCTTTCTCGAATCCCGTTTTTCCGGTCTGCACCGAGTAAAGGGCGTGCTGAATGGAGTGCAAGATCGAGTCGCCGCCGATGATGAGAGCAGCCGCGCGGCCGGGGGATCCGGCGCGGAGCGTTTCGCCGAATGGCAGCAAGGAGAAGCGGCGCGCGTCGTCTTCAGTGAACAGGCCGAGGCTGGCCAGCGTCCGCAGCACTCGGTAGAGCGTGGGTGGATGCGTCGCCGTGAGCTGCGCGAGTTCCTCTGCCGTCTTGGGTCCTTCGGCCAGATGGTCGGGCAGGTTCAGTACGGCGGCAAGGTGCACCAGGCGCGATACCACCTGCCCCATCAACATTTCGATCAGCCGGCCTTCGGGCGGCGCGGGTTGGGGTGCGATTGCGGTTTCCTGCATTCAGCAGCCAAGTCTATCGCAAAAGCGGGAAGTCTAGGTCTCACCCTTGAGGTGATCGACCCCTAACAGCGAGTAATGGCGGGCCACGATGGGATCGAAGGGTTCGATGAGCTTCCAGGCTTCATGCTTGCGAACGTCGCTTGGGGCGCGGACAGCCAGGTAGCCGGCGCCGCGGGAAGCGAGCTCGAAATCGTGGTCGGCGTAGACCTCTTCGGTTTCGAACATCCGCGAGAGGCCCTGCATGACGAACGTTCCCACGCCCGCCTTATGAGCGTTTTCCTTGACCAGGTTCACGACGTCCTGGCCCGGAACCGCGATCACTTCCTCGGCAGGGAATCCGGCATCGAGCAGGGTCCGTTCGGCCTTCTCGGCAGCGGTCAAATCCGGAAAAAGCGCGATGATGAAACCGCGTGGCGCGAACACACCCATCTGAGTTTCGGAGCCCTTGAAGAACTCGGCCAAAACACTCATCCGGCACCTCCGCTTCATTGGATGGCGCGCTGCGAAATCCGTTGCGGCGGTGAAACATCTCTCGCCAGGACAACATGATATCCTCAAACGTTGCGCTAGAAGCAGGCAAATTCAAGGAGAGAGAATCCCCAGTATGAAGTTGAGTATCGACCGCATTCTGACCACCCACGTCGGCAGCCTGCCGCGACCGCAGGACGTGGTCGATTTGATCTTCGCGCAGGATCGCGGCGAGCCGATCGATTCGGTGAAGTTCAACGCCACCGTCCAGCGCGCCGTGGAAGACGTGATCCGGAAACAGGTGGAAGTCGGTGTTGATATCCCCAGCGACGGTGAGCAGAGCAAGATCAGCTACGCGACCTACATTCGCCACCGGCTGACCGGATTCGAGGGGGATTCGCAGCGGCCGACGCCGCAGGATCTGGACGATTTTCCGGATTATCGAGACAAGCTGGTGCGCGAAGGGCATTCAGCTACCTACAAGCGTCCGGTGTGCAAAGGCGAGATCAAAGTGAAATCGCTCGAGCCGGTCAGGGAAGATATCGCGCGCATGAAAGCTGCGCTGGTGAAGGCGAACGTGACCGAAGGTTTCATGAATTCGGTGTCGCCGGGCACGGTGGCCGTGTTCCAGCCCAACGAATACTATCCGAGCCACGAAGCCTATATGACGGCGGTTGCGGAAGGGATGCGCGCCGAGTACGAGGAGATCGTGAAGTCGGGCTTGCTGCTACAACTCGATTGTCCGGATCTGGCGATGGGACGGCATTCGCGGTTCAAGAATCTGGACGAAGCGGGATTCTTGAGAAACGCCGAGATCCAGGTGGAGGCGATGAATCACGCGCTGGCGAACGTTCCGGCGGATCGCGTTCGCATGCACGTGTGCTGGGGGAATTACGAAGGCCCGCACACGCACGATATCGCGCTGACGAAGATTCTGCCGATCATCCTCAAGGCGAAGCCGATGGCGTTCTTATTGGAAGGCGCGAATCCGCGGCACGCGCACGAATGGGAAATCTGGAAGACGCACAAGCTGCCGGCCGACAAGGTGCTGGTTCCGGGCGTGGTGGAGACCACGAGCAATTTCGTGGAGCATCCGGAAGTGGTCGCGCAGAGGATCCTGCGCTATGCCGAAGTGCTGGGGCGCGAGCGAATTCTCGCCGGCAGCGACTGCGGGTTCGGGACCTTTGCGGGCTTTGGTCCGGTGCATCCGTCGATCGGCTGGATGAAGCTGAAGTCCTTGGCCGAGGGCGCGGCGATCGCCAGCAAGAAGCTGTGGGGGAAGGCGGGGTCGGCGAATTAGTCATGCGGGGCGAAAGCCTCGCGCGGACTCCCCCTCGCTAGATATCCGCCCCCCGAGCCCGCAGGCGCTCACATGAAGAATCCACATCCGCGTCGAGCGAGGTGATGCGGTCCATGTGGACGACCTCGAAGGCTTTCGCGACGGCGCCCTGCGCGCCGGCGATGCGCATTTTGCCCCCGGCTTTGTCGATCTGGCCGTTGCAGGCCACCAGCATACCGATGCCGGCGCTATCGATGTAATCGAGCCGGGCGACATCGATCACCAGCTTGCGGGCGCCGCCTTTGATGGCGCGCGTAACCGCATTCTCGATGCTCATCAGCTCGTTCCCCAGGTTTAGATGCCCACTCAGCTCCACTACGGTGACATCGGGATCCACGTTCCGGAGTTTCGACGTTGCCATGGGGATGATTGTAGCTCCAATCGCATATAATGCGATGCATGAGCAAGCCTGTACTGCTGGCGCTCCCGGCGGTTCTTCTGGGCGCGGCGGCGTTCGCGCAGGCCGATTTTTCTGGCGAGTGGGCGCCGTTGTATCACGAAGACGGCCCCGAGCGCCTTCCGGGTCCCGAACTGGGCGACTACACCGAACTCCCCATCAACGACGCCGCCCGCCTGCGGGCCGATAGCTGGGATGCTGACCGGATTTCGGTGGTGGAACAGTATCAGTGCCGACCCCACGGATCCGACTACTCGATGCGCGGTCTTGGAAATATGCGCGTCTGGCGCGAGATCGACCCGGCGACGCAGAGGCTGATCGCGTTCCATACGCATATGCTGGCGTGGGACAGCGAGCGGACCATTTATGTGGATGGACGCGCGCATCCTGCCGGCTATGCTCCGCACACCTGGCAGGGATTTTCGACGGGCGTGTGGGAAGGCAACATGCTCACCATCACCACCACGCATCTGAAGGAGAACTACATCCGCCGCAACGGCGTTCCGCGCAGTGATCAGGCGACGGTGACCGAGCACTGGATGCGCCACGGCGATTATCTGACAGTGGTGACGGTGATCGACGATCCGGTGTTTCTGACCGAACCGCTGGTACGCAGCGACAACTGGTATATCGATCCGGGGCAACACATCGGCATTTTCGGATGCGAGCACGCTCCGGAGCTGCCGAAGCCGGTGGGCGTGGTGCCGCACCATCTGCCGGGCACGAATCCTTATCTTCGAGAGATCTCGGAGTGGTACGGCATCCCGTATGAAGCAACCCGCGGCGGGGCGGAGACGCTGTATCCGGAATACCGGCAGAAGCTGAAGGACTACAAGGCTCCGCCGAAGTGCGATCGCTATTGCACGTGCACCACGCTGTTCGACTGCCAGTTGCGATGAAGATGAATCGGTTGGTCGCGGTTCTTGGGCTCTCTGCCCTCTGCGTGTGCGCGCAGGACGTGCGCGTGCTGCCGGTGCAGGGCAATATCTCGATGCTGATTGGCCCGGGCGGCAACACCACGGTTCAGGTAGGCAAGGAAGGGATCGTGGTGGTGGATACGCAGACGGCCGCGGCGGCGCCGCAGGTGATGGCGGCGATCCGCAACCTTTCCGACAAGCCGATTATCTGGGTGATCAACACCAGCCTGGACGCGGATCACATGGGAGGGAACGAGGCGTTGATCCGGCTGGGCGGATCCGCGGACGCCAGCCAAAGGGCGCGGGTGGTGGTGCATGAGAACGTTCTGAACCGCCTGGTGGCCAGGGGAGCGTCGCAAGACCGCGTATCCGATGCGGCCACGGTGAACGATACATATTTCCGGTCGCCCAAAGATTTCCTGTTTAATGGCGAGCCGGTGATGGTGTACCACATGCCGGCCGCGCACACCGATGGCGACAGTGTCGTGCTGTTCCGGAGATCGGATGTGCTGAGCGTGGGCGATATCTTCACGCCGGACAAGTACCCGGCGATCGATTTGGCCAACGGCGGCAGCGTGCAAGGGTTGATCGATGCCCTGAACTGGATCCTGGAGATGGCCGTAGCCGGGAAATATCAGGAAGGCGGGACGCAAGTAATCCCAGGCCACGGGCGCTTGTGCGATGAAGCCGACGTGGTGGAGTTTCGCGACATGGTGACCATCATCCGGGATCGCGTGCAGGACATGATGAAGAAGGGCATGACGCTCGCGCAGGTGAAGGCGGCCAAGCCCAGCCGCGATTACGACACGCAGTATTCGGGATCTGCGGACGCGTTCGTGGAAGCGATCTACAAGAGCCTTGCCGCGAGGAAGCCGTGATGCGAACCGCACTGCTGTTCTTCGCGCTCGCGCCAGCCTTCGCACAACTCGGGCCGCCTCCAGCGAAACCGAAGCCGCCTCGGAGCGCCCGCGAAGGCGCGCCGGTGGATTTCACCGGATACTGGGTATCCGTGGTCACGGAAGACTGGCGCTGGCGGATGGTCACGCCCGCGAAAGGCGATTTTGCCAGCATCCCGCTGACTGCCGAAGGCCGCAGGATCGGCGAGGCGTGGGATCCGGCTCAAGACGAAGCCGCCGGGGAACAGTGCCGGTCTTACGGCGCTCCGGCGCTGATGCGGATTCCAGGACGGCTGCACATCACCTGGGCGGACGACAACACGCTTCAGATCGATGCCGACCAGGGCAGGCAGACCCGGCTCCTACACTTTGGAGGCAAGTCGCCGCAGGGTGGGATGCCATCCTGGCAGGGGTATTCGGTCGCGCAGTGGGAGCAGCCGCTGCGGGGGTCGGGCTCGCCCCAGCAAGGTTTGGGAGCCACGCGCGAAGGCACGCGCGGCCGGTCTCTCGAAGTGGTCACCACCCAGCTTCGCCCTGGCTATTTGCGCAAAAACGGTCCGCCCTATAGCGCGAACACCGTCTTAAAGGAGTTTTTCGACCTTTCGACCGAGCGGAACGGCGATATCTGGTTCGTGGTGACAACCATCGTCGAGGACCCGCAGTATTTGACAGAGCCCTTTGTAACCAGCACTAACTTCAAGAAACAAAAGGACGCAACGGGCTGGAGCCCGTCGGCGTGCTCGGGCCGCTGAAACTGCCGTACTGGGGGTACTGGCTTTTGTTGCGAAAACGGCGTTTGTTGCGGTATTGTAGCCAAATGACCGTTCCGCGTTCTCCGGAACGGGTTCTCTCTCGTACCCAATTTTGGAGGGTTTCCTGGATGTTTCTGACCTCGTTGTCTGTCCTGCGCACGTACATAAAGCCGCTGTTTCTGCTCGCGCTGCTGGCCCTGGCGGGCTCGCCGCTGCTGGCTCAGGGCGAAGCCGACATCAAGATACCGGATCTCGGCACGGTGACCTTTTTCGGCGGACTCGGCGGCCGCGAACTCTTGCTAGGCGGACTCGGTGTGAGTGTGCTCGGGTTGATCTTCGGCCTCATGATGTACACCCACCTGCGCAATTTGCCGGTGCACGCGTCGATGCTCGAAATCTCCGAGCTGATCTATGAAACTTGCAAAACGTACCTGCTGACGCAAGGCAAGTTCCTGCTGATCCTGGAAATCTTCATTGGGGCGATTATCGTTCTGTACTTCGGCGTGCTGAGCCACCTGGCATCCTTCCAGGTCCTGATCATTCTGGCCTTCAGCTTGATCGGGATCGCAGGCAGCTACGGGGTGGCCTGGTTCGGCATCCGGGTGAATACGTTCGCCAACTCGCGCACGGCGTTCGCCAGCCTTCGGGGCAAGCCTTTTCCGTGCTACGCGATTCCTCTCAAGGCGGGCATGAGCATCGGCATGATGCTGATCAGCGTGGAATTGCTGATCATGCTGTGCATCCTGCTGTTCGTTCCGGGCGATTACGCCGGTCCGTGCTTCATCGGATTTGCGATCGGCGAATCGCTGGGCGCTGCGGCGCTGCGCGTGGCGGGCGGCATTTTCACGAAGATTGCGGATATCGGCGCGGACCTGATGAAGATCGTATTCAAGATCAAGGAAGACGACGCGCGCAACCCCGGCGTCATCGCGGATTGCACGGGCGATAACGCGGGCGATTCGGTGGGGCCCTCGGCAGACGGGTTTGAAACCTACGGCGTCACGGGCGTGGCGCTGATCAATTTCATCATCCTGGCCGTGAGCAACGACATCACCAAGGTGCAGTTGCTGATCTGGATTTTCGCCATGCGCGTGATGATGATCATCGCCAGCGGGCTTTCCTATTTCATCAACGAAGCGGTCGCCAAGGCGCGGTATCAGAACGCCGACAAGATGAACTACGAAGCGCCGCTGACGTCGCTGGTGTGGCTGACTTCCTTCGTGTCCATTGCCGCGACGTACGCATTGTCGTACCTGATGATTCCGGATCTGGGCAACGATTCCTCCATGTGGTGGAAGCTTTCGACCATCATTACGTGCGGCACGCTGGCTGGCGCAATTATTCCAGAACTCGTCAAGGTGTTTACCTCTGTCGAATCGGGTCATGTGCGGGAGGTTGTAACGTCGTCCCGTGAGGGCGGGGCTTCGCTGAATATTTTGTCGGGGTTCGTGGCGGGGAACTTCAGCGCCTTTTGGCTCGGCGTCACCATGATGGGGCTGATGGCGATCGCCTACGGCGTGAGCACGCAGGGCATGGAAAGCGTGATCCCGCTCGCGCCCGCGGTTTTTGCTTTCGGCCTGGTGGCGTTTGGGTTCCTGGGTATGGGACCGGTGACGATTGCGGTGGATTCCTACGGGCCGGTAACCGATAACGCGCAGTCTGTATACGAGTTGAGCGTGATCGAAACCCTTCCCAATATCAAAGGCGATCTCAAGAAGACTTACGGCTTCGACGTAGATTTCGAGAAGGCCAAGCATCATCTGGAAGAGAACGATGGAGCCGGCAATACCTTCAAGGCCACAGCCAAGCCGGTGCTGATCGGCACGGCCGTGGTGGGCGCAGCGACCATGATTTTCGCCATTATCATCCTGTTGACCGATCATCTTCGGAACGTAGGGAATCTTTCGATTCTGTACCCGCCGTTCCTGCTCGGCCTGATCACGGGCGGCGCGGTGATTTACTGGTTCACCGGTGCTTCTACCCAGGCGGTCACTACCGGCGCGTATCGCGCGGTGGAATTCATCAAAGCGAACATCAAGCTCGAAGGCGCCACCAAGGCTTCCGTGAGCGATTCGAAAAGGGTGGTCGAAATCTGCACGCAATACGCGCAGAAAGGGATGTTCAACATCTTCCTGACGGTGTTCTTCATCACGCTGGCGTTCGCTTTCGTCGAGCCGTTCTTCTTCATCGGCTATCTGATCTCGATCGCACTGAGCGGGCTATATCAAGCGATCTTCATGGCCAACGCGGGCGGCGCGTGGGACAACGCCAAGAAGATCGTGGAAGTGGAGCTGAAAGCTAAGGGCACGCCCCTGCATGACGCCACCGTGGTCGGCGACACGGTGGGCGATCCGTTCAAGGACACGTCGTCCGTGGCGCTGAACCCGATCATCAAGTTCACCACGCTGTTCGGCGTGCTGGCCGTATCGCTGGCGGTCTCCTGGACCAAGGATCGCGGAGCCGGTTTCACCATGACGCTGGCGGTGATTTTCCTGCTGGTGGCGCTGTTCTTCGTGTGGCGCTCGTTCTACGGGATGCGGATTGAAAAGGGCTGAGTAGGCCGAAGTCCGGGGCGGTTATCATGGGGGCATGCGAAAGCTTGCCCCTTTCGTTTTTTCTATGACGCTCGCTTCCGCCGCCATTCCCGATCTTGCCGCGTTGAACCGGATGATTGCGCGTTATGCTCCGGTGGAGCTCCGCGCGGACACGTCGAAACTGTCCGCCGGCGACCGGAAGGCGCTGGAGAAGTTGATCGAGGCGGCTCGCACAATCGACGATATTTTTCTTCAGCAGGTTTGGAGCGGCAACCTTGCACTGCGGGCGAAGCTCGCGCAGGATACTTCGGCGCTGGGGCGCGCGCGGCTGCATTATTTCGATCTGAACAAGGGTCCCTGGTCAGATCTGGACGAGCACACAGCCTTCGTGCCCGGAGTCGCGGAGAAGAAGCCTCTCGGGGCGAATTTCTATCCCGAGGATATGACCAAGGCCGAGTTCGAGGCATGGGCCAAAGATGATGCGCGCGGGTTTTTCACGGTGATCCGGCGGGATCCAGGTGGGAAACTCAGGGCGATTCCATACAGCATGGAATACAAAACCGACCTGCTGCGAGCCGCGAGGCTGCTGGAGGACGCGGCTGCGCTGACCTCGAACAAGTCGCTGGCTGACTTCCTAAGGTTGCGCGCCAAAGCATTCCTCTCAAACGACTACTATGACAGCGACGTCGCCTGGATGAGACTCGACGCGCCCATCGACGTCACCATCGGGCCTTACGAAACCTATTTGGACGAGCTGTACGGCTACAAGGCGGCCTTCGAGGCCTACGTCACGCTTCGTGACGAAGAAGAAACGGCCAAGCTCAGGATGTTTGCCGATCATCTTCAGGAGATCGAAAACAGTCTTCCCCTCGATTCGAAATTCCGCAATCCGAAGCTGGGAGCGCTGGCGCCGATCCGGGTTGTGAACCAGGTGATCGCCACGGGCGACGGCGCGCACGGCGTTCGGACGGCGGCGTTCAACCTGCCGAACGACGAGCGCATCGTGCAAAAGATGGGCTCGAAGCGCGTGATGCTCAAGAACGTCCAGGAGGCGAAGTTTTCGAAGATTCTGGAGGCGATCGCACAGCGCGTGCTGCCGGCCGCGGAGCGGCGCGACCTTAGCTTCAACGCTTTCTTCACGCACATCCTGGCGCACGAGATGACGCATGGAATCGGCCCGCAACAGAACGTCCGGCAGTCGCTCAAAGAGCTGTATTCGGCGATCGAAGAGGCCAAGGCCGACGCCACTGGGCTGTTCATGATGCAGCATTTGTTCGATCACAAGCTGCTGCCGGCGTCAGAGCGGCAGTTATACACGACGTTTCTCGCGTCGGCCTTCCGGACGCTGCGCTTCGGCGTGCACGAGGCGCACGGGAAGGGCATGGCGCTCCAGTTCAATTACTTGACCGACAAAGGCGCATTCGTCGCACGGCCGGACGGAACGTTTGCTGTGGACTTCGCCAAGGTTCAGCCCGCCGTTCGCGATCTGGTGCACGACCTGCTGACGATCGAGGCCACAGGCGACTACGCGGGCGCGAAAAAGACACTGGATGAACTCGGAGTGCTGCGGCCGCCGATGCAGCGGGCGCTAACGAGGCTGGCGGACATCCCGACCGATATTGAGCCCGTGACCGCACGCTAGCCCCCGTCCTTACGGGCGGGGCTGCCGCGTTATTTCAGGCGTGTCACCTTCACAGGTGGGGTGTGTTCGCAGGCGACCGATTCGGTGACGCCGGAGGCGATCTCGGCGCAGGCGTTGGTCACGGCCGCCTGCTGCGCGAATTCCTCGGTGGCCGCGGACGCGGTCTTGCAATTGGTACGGCCATTGAACTGCATGCATACTTCGACGCGATGTTTGGCCAGCGTCATGGTGGAGTACACAATGACCGCGAGCACGATCAACACAAACAGAATTCCGGCTAAAACAGGTTTCTTCATGCGTTTTGCGTGAACAGCGCGCCCATGCGGCGGAATTTTCCGTAGCGCTCGTCGATCAGTTTTTTGGGATCCTGCCCGGAAAGCTCAGCGAGCGCCCCGCGCAGCGTCGTCCGCAGGGATGCAGCGGCTTGCTCGGGATCGAGGTGCGCTCCCCCACCCGGCTCCGGAACAATTCCATCGATCACGCCGAATTCGAGCAGATCGCTGGCGGTCATCTTGAGCGCCGCCGCGGCGCGAGGAGCCTTGCTAGCGTCGCGATACAGAATCGCCGCGCAACTCTCGGGCGAAATCACGCTGTAGACCGCATTCTCGAGCATGTAAATGCGGTTGCCGACGCCGAGCGCGAGAGCGCCTCCGCTGCCGCCTTCGCCAATGACCACCACCACGACCGGCACCGGAAGGCGCGACATTTCGCGCAAGTTTTGCGCAATGGCTTCGGCCTGGCCGCGCTCCTCGGCGTCGATTCCGGGATAAGCTCCCATGGTGTCGAGCAGAGTGACCACGGGCCGCGAAAACTTGGCGGCGAGCTGCATCAGCCGCAGCGATTTGCGATAACCCTCCGGCTTGGGCATCCCGAAGTTGCGGTACAACTTCTGCTTCGTATCGCGGCCTTTCTGCTGGCCAATGATCATCACCGGACGGTCATCGAACCAGCCGGGACCCGCCACGATCGCGTGATCGTCGCCGAAGGCGCGATCGCCGTGCAGTTCCTCGAAATTCGTGAACAGCCGCTGGATGTAGTCCAGCGCGTGCGGGCGCTTGGGATGCCGCGCAAGCTGCACGCGTTCCCAGCTCGGATTGGTTTCGGTTGGGGCTTTGACTTCGGCCATGAAAATAGGGGAGCGTTTACTCCGATGCCAGCACTTCCAGCGCTTCCGGTCCGCAGATGCGCGTCAGCTCGGCGCAAAATTCCTTATCGGGCCGGACCTTCGCCGGTACGTCCAGGATAACCGAGAAGTCGCGCCGCTTTTCCAGGCGCAGGCGGACTTCCGTGGGACCGGGCTTGCGCGCGAACAGTTGCGAGAGGGCATTGGCGCGATCGGCATCGGTGGCGCCGTTCACCGTCGCTCCGTTGACGGGGAAGCGGATCGAGATGAGAGACGGAAGATTCACGCGCGCGTTCTCCATCGGGATGATGTCCTGCACACTTACTTTTGGCGGCGCGTTTTCTTCCGGCAAAACCAGCGCCCGGACCAGTACAGCTTTATCTTCATTCAGTACCGGCAACAGCCGCTCGTATTGCGTGGAGAAGACCATCGCTTCGACGCTGCCTTCGCGGTCTTCGATCTGCATCGCCGCCCACAGCTTGCCTTCCTTGTTGCGCTTGCGTTGGATGCCGGTGAGAATCCCGCACAGTGCAATTTCCGTGTTCTTCTGCAAGCCTTCCAGTCCGGATGTGTAATGCGTGGCGAGCTCTGAAACTTTATCCGCGAATTGATCCAGGGGGTGGCCGGTCACGTAAAACCCGAGCACTTCCTTTTCACCGGCGAGTTTTTCCTGCGGCAGCCAGTCGGCAACCGGCGGGAGCGGATGCGCATGGGCGGGCTCCTGGGCCGCCAGATCGGCGAAGAGTCCCGACTGGCCGCTGGCTTTATCCTTCTGCACGCGGGTTCCATTTTCCATGGCTCCGTCGATGACCGCGAAGAGCTGGGCGCGCGTGCCTCCCAGCGAATCGAACGCTCCGGCCTTGATGAAGCTCTCGATCATTCTCCGGTTTACGGCAGAAAGATCCACGCGCTCGCAGAAATCGTAGAGCGAGGTGAAGCGGCCGCTTTCGGTGCGCGCGGCAAGAATCGATTCCACCGCATTGGCGCCCACGTTCTTGATCGCGCCCAGGCCGAAGCGGATTCCACCGGTATCGGGCGTGAACGTGAACTCGGAGGAATTTACGTCGGGCGCCAGAACCTGGATTCCCATTTCGCGGCATTCGTTAATGTACTTGACGACCTTGGCGGTGTTCCCTGCTTCCGAAGTCAGCAGCGCCGACATGAATTCGAGCGGATAGTGCGCCTTCAGATAGGCCGTGACCAGAGCCAGAAAGGCGTACGCTGCCGAATGCGACTTGTTGAACCCGTAGCCGGCGAACTTCGCCATCTGGTCGAATATTTTTTCGACCTTGCGCCCGCTGTGCCCCTTGGCTTTCGCGCCCTCGAGGAAGCGGGCTCGTTGCTTGGCCATCTCTTCGACTTTTTTCTTGCCCATGGCCCGGCGCAGCAAATCGGCCTCGCCGAGCGAGTATCCCGCCAGGCGGTTGGAAATCTGCATCACCTGCTCCTGGTACACGATGACGCCGAACGATTCCTCCAGAATGTCTTTGAGCTCCGGAAAATCGTAAGTGACTTCCATACGACCGTGCTTGCGCTCGATGAAGTCGTCGATCATGTCCATCGGGCCGGGGCGGTACAGCGCGTTCAGAGCGATCAGGTCGTCGAGACGATCCGGTTTGTACCGGCGCAGAATGTCCCGCATTCCCGCGGATTCAAACTGGAAGATGCCGCTGGTGTAAGCCTTCTGAAAAACCGCATCGTAAGTTTTCTTGTCGTCCAGCGGGATCTCTTCGATCGCCAGTTTCACGCCCTGGTGCTTCTGGATGAGCTTCAGTGCATCTTCGATGATGGTCAGCGTCGTCAGCCCGAGAAAATCCATCTTGAGCAGCCCGAGCTTCTCCAGCCCGACCATGTCGTACTGCGTGACGATTTCGTCCTTGTTGGTCTTGTAAAGCGGAACCAGCTCCTGGAGCGGCTGCGGCGCGATCACCACGCCGGCAGCGTGCACCGAGGCGTTGCGGGCCATCCCTTCCAGACGCTCGGCGACCTCGAGAACCTCCTTCACGCGCGGTTCTTTGCGGGCCAGCTCATCGATTTGCGGCTCGGCCCTGCGCGCGTCCTTGAGCTTGATGTTGAGCGGCATGGTCGGAATCAGCTTGGTGATCTTGTCCACATCGCCGAAGCCGATATCGAGCACGCGCCCGACGTCTTTGATCGCGGCCCGCGCGCCGAGCGTTCCGAAGGTGATGATCTGCGCGACCCGCTCCCGGCCGTATTTTTCGGTCACGTACTGGATGACGCTGCCGCGGCCGCGGGTGCAGAAGTCGATGTCGATATCCGGCATGGAGATGCGTTCCGGATTCAGAAACCGCTCGAAAATCAGGCTGTATTCGAGAGGATCGATGTCCGTGATCTCCATCGACCAGGCGACCAGCGATCCGGTGGCGGAGCCGCGGCCGGGACCGACCGGAATGCCCTTCTGTTTCGCGAAACGGATGAAGTCCCAAACGATCAGGAAGTAGCCCGAGAACTTCATCTGCTGGATCATTTTGATCTCGCGGTCCAGGCGTTCGGCGTATTCAGCGAGGTCATGCTTCAACCGCCCTTGCGCGCGCAACGCTTCCAAACGCGTCCGGCGTTTTTCGAATCCCTGGCGCGCGACGTACTCGAAGTAGCTGTCCGTGCTGTGGCCTTCTGGAATCGGAAATTTCGGAAACGGCTCGGCGATCGGATCCAGCTTGATCTGGCAGCGCTGTGCAATATCCCAGGTGCGATCGAGCGCCTCCGGGACGTCGCCGAACAGATCCAGCATTTCCTCGCGCGTCTTGAGATAGAACGCCGGATGGGTGAAGCGCATCCGGTTGGGATCCGACATGGTCTTGCCCGTCTGGATGCACAGCAGGATTTCGTGCGCACGCGCGTCGTCCTGGCGGAGATAATGCGAATCGTTGGTCGCCACCAGCGGGATTCCGGTTTCGCTGGCAAGTCTGTGAAGGAGCGGCAGCACCTTCTCATCAGGCTCTAGGCCGTGATTCTGAAGCTCCAGAAAGAAATTCTTCTTGCCGAACAGATCGGTGTACTCGTTCGCGAGCTGTTTGGCCTGATCGTAGCGGTCGGCGAGCAGCGTTTCGTTGATATCGCCGCGCAGGCAGGCAGACAGCGCGATCAGGCCTTCGGAATGGCGCGAAAGCAGGTCTTTGTCGATGCGCGGCTTGTAGTAGAAGCCGTCCAGATATCCGGTGGAGACCAGTTGGATCAGGTTGCGGTAGCCGGTCTGGTTTTCGCACAGCAGCACCAGATGGTTGTAGCGATTCGCATCCGTTTTGACGGACTGGCCCTGCTGCGCAACGTAGACTTCGCAGCCGATCACAGGATGGATGCCATGCTTCTTGGCTTCGTTGTAGAACTCGACCGCGCCGAACAGGTTGCCGTGATCGGTCATCGCCACGGCGGGCATTTTCTGCTCCTCCACCTGCTGCATGAGTTGGGATATCTCGCAGGCTCCGTCGAGCAGCGAGTAATCCGTGTGGCAGTGAAGGTGAACAAAGGGCGCGGGCATCAACGTCTTCCGTTCCGGGGGAGAACACCAGTATAGCGAGCCCTGCTATGGCTGTCGCTATCATTCTATAAATGAGCGAGATTCGTATCGTCGCGGCCACCGAGCGCGATGTGCCTCAGATTCTTGACTTGATCCGCGGTTTGGCCGAGTATGAGCGGCTTTCTCATATCGTGGAGGCCGACGAGGATCGGCTACGCCGTACGCTGTTCGGCGAGCGTCCCGCTGCGGAAGTTCTGCTGGCTTACGAAGGCGCCGAATGTGTGGCGTTCGCGGTGTTCTTCACAAACTACTCGACGTTCCTGGCCAAAGCCGGCCTGTATCTGGAAGACCTCTTCGTGAAACCGCACGCGCGGCGCAAAGGGATCGGCTTGAAGATCCTGAAGCGCTTGGCTGCGCTCGCACGGGAGCGTGGCTACGGACGCATGGAGTGGAGCGTGCTCAATTGGAATCAGCCCGCGATCAATTTTTATAAGAAGATCGGTGCGGTCCCGATGCACGACTGGACGCTGTTCCGGCTGACCGGGAAGGCGCTGGCGGAGTTTGTTTAGCGGGGCACCCATGCGTATCGCGATTGTCTCCGACATCCACGGCAATCTGCCCGCGCTGGAAGCGGTCATCGAAGACCTCGCGCAAACTTCGCCGGATCTGGTTCTGCATGGCGGCGATCTGCCGTTCGGAGGCGCAAGCCCCGCGAAGGTTGTGGATCGCATCCGCGATTTGGGGTGGCAGGGCGTGGTGGGCAATACGGACGAAATGCTGTTTCGTCCGGAATCGCTGGCTGAGTTCGCGGCACAATCGCCTGCTATGAAGCCCGTTCTTGCGGCTACTGAGGCGATGGCCGCGGCCTGTTGCGAGGCGTTGGGAGAAGAGCGGCTGGCGTGGCTGGCGAAGCTTCCGGCGACGCAGGCGCATGAGCGCATGACTCTGGTGCATGCGCGTCCGGGCGACTGCTGGCGATCGCCTGGTCCGGAAGCAAGCGACGAAGAATTGGAGAGCGCGTACAGTGCCGCGCGAGCGGCTGTCGTGGTCTACGGCCATATTCACCGCGCTTACATCCGGCGTGTCTCGAAAATGACCGTGGTCAATGCCGGGAGCGTGAGTCTCCCGTACGATGGCGATCCCCGGGCGTCCTATCTTCTGCTGGACGATTTCCAGCCGTCCATTCGCCGCGTTGCGTACGATCTGGATCGGGAGCTGAATATGCTTTCCGATAGCGGTCTGCCGCACGCGGACTGGATTGCCCGCACGCTCCGAAGCGCGCGGCCCCAAGCGCCATAGATTAAGATGCAGGTAACGTGCCCGATTATCAGGACGAATTGGACCAGATTGTCGCGGAGCTGAATCGCGCGGCGCCGGGCGGGCGCGAACTGCGGCAGGAAAGCAAGGCCACGGCCGGTAGTTCTTTCGCAAGCACCACTTCGCTGGACCAGTTGCTGGCGCACGCGGTACGCCGTTCGGCTTCGGATCTGCTCCTGATCGCGGGCGCCCCGGTGACCTTCCGAATCGGCGGGGCGCTCGCGCCGCCGTCGCTTGGCCCGCCGATCAACGCCGAGGAGGCGCGGAATCTTCTGCTCCCGCTGCTCTCACCCGCGCAGGCTCAGGAATTGCAGCGCGCCAAATCCGTGGATCTGTGCTTCAGCCGGGAGGGGATTGGGCGCTTCCGCGCCAACATTCACCACCAGCGCGGCTCCCTCGCCGGGAGCATCCGCCTGCTTCCCGAAAAGATCCCGACGCTGGAATCGCTGCATCTGCCTGCGACGTTGCGCAAGTTCGCCGAGGCACGCCAGGGATTGGTTCTGATCACCGGTCCCACGGGCTGCGGAAAAAGCTCGACGCTGGCGGCTCTCATCGACCTGATCAACACAAACCGCCACGATCACGTGGTGACCCTCGAAGACCCGATCGAGTTCGTTCACGGGAACCGGCAATCGGTGATTGAGCAGATCGAGGTTGGCCAGGACGCGCCCGATTTCGCGGGATCGCTCCGCAGCATTCTCCGCCAGAATCCGGATGTGATCCTGGTTGGTGAAATGCGGGATCCCGAGACGATCGCAACCGTCCTGACGGCGGCGGAAACCGGCCACTTGGTGCTTTCGACGCTGCACACGAATGACGCGTCGCAGGCGGTATCCCGCATTCTGGATTCGTTCCCCTCGGGCAATCAACCGCAGATCCGCCAGCAGTTGTCGCTGGCGCTATTGGCGGTCGTGGCGCAGCAGTTAGTTCCGTCGGCCGGCGGCGGGCGCTACCCCGCAGTGGAAATCCTGACAGCCACTACGGGCGTGCGAAATTTGATTCGGAAGGGCGAGGACCACCAGCTTTATACCGCGCTTTCAACCGGACGCATGGAAGGCATGATCACCATGGAACAATCGCTGGCGGAGATGGCCCGCATCGGTCGAATCATGCGCGAAACGGCCATGGCGCACGCCTTCCGCGCGGAGGCGCTGCTGCGCTACCTGGAGGATTGAACCATCGCGACCGGTGGAGCGCCGGTGAAGTCCACCAGCAGCCCCAGTTGCCGGCGGTCCGTATCGGTTGGGGCGATGGCGTGGCTCAATTCGAATTCCACGAGCGCAGTGCCGGCCTTCACGCTGGGAACCTGCGCGATGTATTCATGCTCGCCGGGCGTGGAATAGATTCGGGACGCCAGAGCGCTTCCGTTCACACGAGCCGAAAGCGTCAGGGCCGGCGTTTTGGTGAACACGACGTCGGGTAATTGAAACACGAAACGCAAGGTGGCGGGCTGGAGGGCCACGGCGGAATGTATTTCCATTGAGAAGACACGGTCCGTCCAGCGCCAAGCTTCATGCTCCAGATTGTGCCAGCCCCGCATCAGCCGGAATGTGCTGGGCGGAGCGGCCAGTCTGCTTTTCGCGAGAATAAACGCGCGCGCATCGCCTGCGGGCGTTACCGGGTCCGCTGCGTAGACGGGACCGAAGGTGGTGTAGTGCAGAATGTCCCAGCCGGAACGGCGGACCACACGCTTGAGCGCGCTTTCCGAAAAAATCCAGAAGTTGGAGTCATCGTTGTTGAGTTCGTCCTCTTCCACCAGATACGCTACCGGCAGCGAGCCGAAGTTCTTCTTGCGATCCGGGCTGAGAGAGGCGATCCGGGTGCTCAGGAAAATGTAGCGGGACGTGCGTGCCAGCGTTTCAAGAACCAGGAACGGATTCTTCAGGTGATACAGCACCCCGAGCATCACCGTGAACCCGTAATTGGAGCCGGGCGGATTCGGGCAGGTGTCCAGGTCGATGGCGTGAATCCGGATGGAGGATTTTAGTTGTTCCTTGAGCGCGTGGACGCCCAAGAGCGCGTTGTAGTTGGTAGGGGCGTGGTCGATGGCGTCTACCTTTACACCCAGGGACTCGAGGAAAAACGAGATGTCGCCATCGCCGCAACCGACGTCGAGCACCGGGTCACGGCCGATCATGGCCATGAGCGCCGCGGGATCCCCCCCGAGAAATCTGTCGAGAATTTCGATCTGCGCCATGGTCGGCCACGGATACCACGTCACGCGTGGATCGAGCGGCGTGCGCGACTTTACCGAAGCGAGGTGTTCGCGAAACGCGGCGGCCTGCTCGCGCAAGCTAAGTGTCTTCGCTGCGGGCACGTCTTCATCATATCGCCGGCGGCATCGGCCCGCGCTCCGGACACGAGCCCCGGACGCACGGAGCATTCAACAGGTCCTTGGCCTGATGCAGGGGCGTGCCAAAAGGCTGGGATAATGGGATGAGAACGGGCCCTTAGCTCAGCCGGTTAGAGCAGCGGACTCATAATCCGTTGGTCGATGGTTCGAATCCATCAGGGCCCACCAGCGCCCTCATCGCGCTGCCTTGACTTGCGTCAGCGGAGCAGCCGGCCCCGAACCACCCTCGGCCAGCGCCGGACCCGGTTTGTAGTCCCGAATGTAGCGCTGCATCGCGAACTCGAAGAAATTCATTCCATTCGATTTGGCTTCCTTGAGCGCTCGCTTGTTTTCCCACCGGTCGTGGGAAATCCGGTAGACCGCTACCACCGCTCCGGTGCGGTCCGCGCCACGCTTGCAGTGAACGAACACCGGTCCCGCCGTTTTATCGTTGAACAACGTCTGAACCGCGGCGATTTGGTCCTCCCTGGGCGTCGACATCCCGCGCATCGGGATGCTCACGTATCGCATTCCTAACCCAGTGACGATTTTCTCCTCCTCAGCCTGTGAGTGCTCGCCGATGAGGCGCAGATCGATCACTGTTTTTATGCCCAAACCGGCCAGAGTTTTGAACCCTTCGCTGGTTGGCTGGCCTCCGCGATAGACCTGATCGTCTACCTTATGGAAATTGGGCAAATTCTTGCCCTGAGAATCCGCCCAAGCGGAAGCAACCGTCAAACTAAGAACAAAAAATACGGCGGCTGCACGCCTAAGATACTGCTGGTACTTCATGGTAGATCCTAATGGGTTGTCCGTCTGGCCGGGCAGCCATAGGGTCGTACCGTCCCCTGGGGTGCGCCAACGTTTTCGGGCCACCTCGTGAGATGCGCCCCGGTTCTTCGTGGTTTCTAACCTGATTCGCATGCGCAGGTGCGCAGCTTTTTCTGCATACCAGGTAATTGTTGCGCGTGTCGCGATGCAAGATCATCCACGGAATCAGAGGCTTGTCCAATGGCTGCGGAAATGCCCAAAGGCGAGGCCACAAACCGATACCATGCCACTTCCCCCACCGAGAGTGCGGCCACTGGAAGCCCCTCGGGGGGAGCGCCAAGCTAAGTCGCTATTTTTTCCAAAAGCATTAGGAGATTGAGATGCGGCAAATCCCTGTAGCGGAGATTCTGGATGCGAATCAAGTGCTTGCTGCTCTGATCGCATTCAAAAAAGGCGACTTCTCTGTACGCCTGCCAGTGAACCAGGTAGGACTGGCTGGCAAAATCGCCGACGTTCTCAATGACATTTTTGAGCTGAACGAGAACATGGCCACGGAACTGGCCCGGGTCAGCACCGCTGTGGGCAAAGAGGGCCGCATCAGCCAGCGCGCTTCGCTTAACTCGGGCTCCGGGAGCTGGGCCGCCAGTATGGAGTCTGTTAACAGCTTGATTTCCGATCTGGTGCAACCCTCCACCGAAATCGCCCGCGTGATCGGCGCCGTGGCGCAAGGCGATCTCTCCCAAAAAATGTCGCTCGAAGTCGAGGGGCGGCCGCTGCAAGGCGAATTCATCCGCACCGCCCGCGTGGTGAACACGATGGTGGACCAGCTCAACTCGTTTTCGAGCGAGGTGACGCGTGTGGCCCGGGAAGTGGGCACCGAAGGAAAGCTCGGCGGCCAGGCGGTGGTGACGGGTGTCGCCGGAACCTGGAAGGATCTCACGGATTCGGTCAACTCGATGGCTTCGAACCTGACCAACCAGGTCCGCAACATCGCCGAAGTGACGACGGCTGTCGCGCGCGGCGACCTTTCCCGCAAAATCACGGTTAGCGTTCAGGGCGAAATTCTGGAGCTGAAGGACACCATCAACACTATGGTGGATCAGCTCAGCTCGTTTGCATCCGAAGTGACGCGCGTGGCGCGTGAAGTCGGCACCGAAGGCAAGCTCGGGGGGCAGGCCGTGGTGACCGGCGTCGCCGGTACCTGGAAGGATCTCACCGACTCCGTGAACTCGATGGCCTCGAACCTGACGTCTCAGGTGCGCAACATTGCCGAAGTGACCACGGCTGTCGCCCGCGGCGATCTTTCCCGCAAAATCACGGTGGACGTGCTGGGCGAAATTCTCGAGCTCAAGAACACGTTCAACACCATGGTGGACCAGCTCAGTTCGTTTGCCAGCGAAGTAACGCGCGTGGCCCGTGAAGTCGGAACCGAAGGCGAGTTGGGGGGACAAGCGGAAGTGAAGGGCGTCGGCGGCGTGTGGAAGGACTTGACCGACTCGGTCAACTTCATGGCCGGCAACCTGACGGCGCAGGTCCGCAACATCGCCGAGGTGACCACGGCCGTGGCGAACGGCGACCTGTCGCGTAAGATCACCGTAGACGTGCGCGGCGAAATTCTGGAGCTGAAGAACACCATCAACACCATGGTCGACCAGCTCAGCTCGTTTGCCAGCGAAGTGACGCGCGTGGCCCGCGAAGTTGGAACCGAAGGCAAGCTCGGCGGCCAGGCCGAAGTGAAGGGCGTCGGCGGCGTGTGGAAGGATTTGACTGATTCGGTCAACTCCATGGCCGGCAACCTGACGGCCCAGGTCCGCAACATCGCGGAAGTGACTACCGCCGTGGCGAACGGCGACCTGTCGCGCAAGATTACCGTGGACGTGCGCGGCGAAATTCTGGAGCTGAAGAACACCATCAACACCATGGTCGATCAGCTCAACGCATTCGCCCGCGAAGTAACGCGCGTTGCGCGAGAAGTCGGTACCGAAGGCGAGCTCGGCGGCCAGGCCGAAGTGAAGGGCGTCGGCGGCGTGTGGAAGGACTTGACCGATTCGGTCAATTCCATGGCCGTGAACTTGACCGCGCAGGTACGCAACATTGCGGAAGTCACCACGGCGGTAGCCAACGGCGACCTTTCGCGGAAGATCACAGTCGATGTGCGCGGCGAAATTCTGGAGCTGAAGAACACCATCAACACCATGGTGGACCAGCTCAGTTCCTTCGCCAGCGAAGTCACGCGTGTCGCCCGTGAAGTCGGGACCGAAGGGAAACTGGGCGGTCAGGCGATGGTGAAGGGAGTCGGCGGCGTGTGGAAGGATCTGACCGATTCGGTCAACTCCATGGCATCCAACCTGACCAACCAGGTGCGCAACATCGCCGAAGTGACCACGGCCGTGGCGCGCGGCGACCTGTCGCGCACGATCACCGTCGAGGTCCGCGGCGAGATTCTGGAATTGAAGAACACCATTAACACGATGGTGGATCAGTTGAACGCGTTCGCCAGCGAAGTGACGCGCGTGGCCCGCGAGGTCGGCACGGAAGGCAAGCTCGGGGGACAGGCCGACGTGCGCGGCGTGGCCGGAACGTGGCGCGACCTCACGGAGTCGGTGAACTCCATGGCTGGCAACCTGACAGCGCAGGTCCGCAACATCGCCGAAGTGACCACGGCGGTGGCGCGCGGCGATCTCTCACGCAAGATCACAGTCGACGTCCGCGGCGAAATTCTGGAGCTCAAGAACACCATCAACACGATGGTGGACCAGCTCAACGCGTTCGCCAGCGAAGTGACGCGTGTAGCCCGGGAGGTCGGCACGGAAGGCAAGCTCGGAGGACAGGCCGACGTGCGCGGCGTGGCGGGAACGTGGCGCGACCTCACCGAATCCGTGAACTCGATGGCCGGCAACCTCACCGCGCAGGTGCGGAACATCGCCGAGGTGACTACGGCCGTGGCGCGCGGCGACCTTTCCCGCAAAATTACCGTTGACGTGCGCGGCGAAATTCTGGAGCTGAAGAACACCATCAATACGATGGTGGACCAGCTCAGCTCCTTCGCCAGTGAAGTGACGCGCGTGGCCCGCGAGGTCGGGACCGAAGGCAAGCTCGGCGGGCAGGCCGATGTGCGCGGCGTGGCGGGCACCTGGAAGGATCTGACCGATTCCGTCAACTCGATGGCATCCAACCTGACCAACCAGGTGCGCAACATCGCGGGTGTGACCACGGCCGTCGCCAAGGGCGACCTCACCACGAAGATCACCGTGGACGCGCGCGGCGAAATTCTGGAGTTGAAAAACACCATCAACACGATGGTCGACCAGCTCAATGCGTTCGCCAGCGAGGTGACCCGCGTGGCGCGCGAGGTGGGTACCGAAGGAAAACTGGGCGGTCAGGCCGACGTCCGTGGCGTGGCAGGTACGTGGAAAGATCTCACCGAGTCTGTGAACTCGATGGCATCCAACCTGACCGCCCAAGTGCGAAATATCGCCGATGTGACCACGGCCGTGGCGAAGGGCGATCTTTCGCGCAAAATCACCGTAGATGCGCGCGGCGAAATTCTGGCGCTCAAGGACACCATCAACACGATGGTGGATCAGCTTAGCTCGTTCGCAAGCGAGGTAACTCGCGTGGCCCGCGAAGTCGGCACCGAAGGACGCCTCGGCGGCCAGGCTGACGTGTATGGCGTGGCCGGAACCTGGAAGGATCTGACGGAATCTGTGAACTCCATGGCCTCGAACCTGACCAACCAGGTCCGCAACATCGCGCAGGTGACCACGGCCGTCGCCATGGGCGATCTGTCGCGCAAAATCACGGTGGACGTGCGCGGCGAAATTCTGGAGCTGAAAAACACCATCAACACGATGGTGGACCAGTTGAATTCATTCGCCAGCGAAGTGACGCGCGTGGCCCGCGAGGTCGGTACTGAGGGCAAGCTGGGCGGCCAGGCCGAAGTCCGCGGCGTGGCCGGAACCTGGAAGGATCTCACCGATAACGTCAATCTCATGGCCGCGAACCTGACCACGCAGGTCCGCGGTATCGCCAAGGTGGTCACCGCGGTCGCCAACGGCGATTTGAAACGCAAGCTGGTGCTCGAAACCAAGGGCGAAATCGCGGAACTCGCCGACACCATCAACGCGATGATCGACACGCTCGCCACTTTCGCGGACCAGGTCAGCACCGTGGCGCGCGAGGTCGGAATCGAAGGCAAGCTGGGCGGGCAGGCGCGCGTGCCCGGCGCGGCCGGCATCTGGCGCGATTTGACGGACAACGTGAATCAGCTTGCGCAAAATCTGACCACCCAGGTTCGCGCGATCGCGGAAGTAGCCACCGCGGTCACCAAGGGCGACCTGACGCGCTCGATTTCGGTGGAAGCCCTGGGTGAAGTGGCGGCGCTCAAAGACAATCTGAACGAGATGATTGAGAACCTGGCCGCCACAACCCGCAAGAACACCGATCAGGACTGGCTCAAGACGAACATCGCCAAGTTCACGCGCATGGTGCAGGGCCAGCGCGACTTGCTCACCGTCGCCAAACTCCTGCTGTCCGAGCTGGCGCCGCTGGTGAGCGCGCAGCGCGGCGCGTTCTACACCGCCGAAAACGTCGAAGAAGGCACCGTCTTGAAGTTCATGGCCGGCTATGCGTTCGAGGGACATGAGAACGTCCCGGTGCAGTTCCAACTCGGCCAGGGGTTGGTTGGCCAGTGCGCGCAGGAGAAGCAGCGCCTCCTGGTTCGCGATGTCCCCCAGGATTACATCAAGATCCGGTCGAGCCTTGGCTCAGGCACCCCTTTGACCATTGTGGTGTTGCCGGTGCTCTTCGAGGGCGAAGTGAAAGCCGTCGTGGAGTTGGCCTCCTTCCAGCAGCTTTCGGATATCCACGTCGCTTTTCTCGATCAGCTCACGGAAAGCATCGGGATCGTGCTGAACACGATCGCCGCAACCATGCGAACCGAGCAGCTCCTGCAACAAAGCCAGGCGCTGGCGGAAGAGCTTCAGGAAACCAACGCCCAGTTGCAGGAAAAGGCCAAGCTGCTGGCCGAGCAGAACACCGAAGTCGAAGCCAAGAACCGCGAAATCGAGCAGGCTAAGCAGGCTTTGGAGGAAAAGGCCGAACAACTCGCGCTGACCTCCAAGTACAAGAGCGAATTCCTCGCCAACATGTCGCATGAGCTGCGCACGCCTCTGAACAATCTGCTGATCCTGGCTCGCGTGCTGGCCGATAACACGGAAGGGAACCTTAGCTCCAAGCAGATCAAGTTCGCGGAAACGATTCACTCCTCGGGAACCGATTTGCTCGCTCTGATCAATGACATTCTGGATCTCTCCAAGATCGAATCCGGGAAGATGGATGTCGAGGTCGGCAGCGTGCGCTTCCAGGAAATGGAAGATTACTGCGTGCGTACCTTCCGCCACGTAGCCGAAGGGAAAGGCATCGGATTCTCCGTCGAGGTCGCTCCCCAGCTCTCCGCACAGGTGATGCGAACTGACGTGAAGAGGCTCCAGCAGGTATTGAAGAATTTGCTGTCGAACGCACTGAAGTTTACCGAAGTCGGCTCCGTGAAACTCAGTATCGACGCGGCGGCCAGCGGCTGGAGCCCGACGCACCCCGTGCTGAACCGTGCGCAGAACGTGATCGCGTTCACGGTTACCGATACCGGGATCGGCATTGCGCAGGAAAAACAGCGCATCATCTTCGAAGCATTTCAGCAGGCCGACGGCACTACCAGCCGAAAGTACGGCGGCACCGGACTAGGTCTTTCCATCAGCCGGGAGCTCGCGCGCCTCTTGGGCGGGGAAATCCGGCTCCAGAGCGTGGTCTCCCAGGGCAGCACGTTCACGCTCTATCTGCCGCAGGTTTACATCTCGGCTGTTCCCAAGACGGAATTGAGCGAGGCCGCTCTAGGCTTCAAGGCTACGGCTCCTTCTAACGGCGAGCTTGACGTCCTCCTTCCGCCGGCCGAGGACGCAGTGCCCGTGGAGATGGTGGAAGAAATGGTGGTGGATGACGATCGCAACCTGGTCACGCGCGAAGACCGCGTGCTTCTCATCGTCGAGGACGATCCAATCTTTGCCCGCATTTTGCTGGACCTGGCGCACAGCCGTGGTATGAAAGCCGTGGTCGCTCTGCGCGGGGCAACGGCCATTTCGCTTGCCCGCGAATTCCAGCCCGGCGCGATCACACTCGACGTCCGCCTTCCGGATATGAGCGGCTGGACGCTGCTCGACCGTCTGAAGCACGATGCACGCACCTCTCACATCCCCGTGCATATTCTGTCGGGGCACGAAAACAACAAGCGCGGTTTCGCGCTGGGGGCCATGACGTGCATGCCCAAGGAAGCCAGCCCGGATTCCCAGGACGCGGTCTTCGGCGTGATCCAGCGCTCCATGGAGCGCCGCCGCAAGACTTTGGTTCTGGTTGCCGAAAACGACGTGCGGACGGCGGATATTTCCAGCCTGCTGGCGGGCGCCGATCTCGAAATCGTGCCCGTGGCCGCTTTGCCCGGCGCGGAGGCAGTCGCGAATTCCCGTCCCGTGGATGCGATCGTTCTGGATTGCGTTCCGGAAGCTGCCGGGCTTGAGTTCATCGAGTCCGTTCAGTCCCGCTCGCCCCTTCAGGCGCCTGCGATCATTGTCTCGGGAATCCAGAAGCTGAGCGACGAGCAGGTGTCCGCGATCCACCAATGCGCCCGCGTGGGACCGGTCCGGTATGCTCCGACCATTGAACGCGTGCTGGAACAATCGGTGCTCCTGTTGCACCGCGAGCAAGAGCGGCTTTCGCCGGAGCAAACCAAGGTTCTCGATGAGTTGAGCCAGGCCGACCCGATGCTGGCCGGCAAGAAAGTCCTGGTTATCGACGACGACTTGCGCAACATTTTCGCGCTGACCAGCGTTCTGGAACAACGGGAGCTTAAGACGCTCCACGCCGAGAACGGCCGCGCCGGAATCGAGCTGTTGCAGAATACGCCCGACGTGGACATTGTCCTGATGGATATCATGATGCCGGAGATGGACGGCTACGAGACCATGCGGGCCATCCGCAAGATTCCGGCGTTCCAGACTCTGCCGATCATCGCTCTGACGGCCAAGGCGATGAAGGGCGACCGCGAGAAGTGCCTCCGCGCCGGCGCCTCCGACTATGTCACGAAACCCGTGGATCTGGATCTCCTGTTTTCTGTGATGCGTGTGTGGATGGCGCGCGATATCGACAACCGCTTCGAGCACGGAGTCGCCGCCTTGCCGAACTGGCTGGAGGACCATGAGACCAAGCTGGATGACGACCGTAACGGTATTCAGCCCGGCGATCCCGTGCTCCTTATCGTCGAAGATGATCCGGCCTTTGCCGGGATTCTGATGGAACGGGCGCGCTCCCACGGGTTGAAGGTGATCGCGGCCTTGCGGGGCAGCTCGGCGCTGAGCCTTGCCAGGACGTTCAAACCGCACGCGATCACGCTCGATGTCCGCTTGCCGGACATGAGCGGATGGACCGTGCTGGATCACCTCAAACACGACCCCTCCACGCGTCATATCCCGGTTCACGTTCTCTCCCTGAGCGAAAACACCGGAGACGGCTTTACGATCGGGGCCACGACTTGTATTCAAAAGACTCCGGACGAGGGGTCGCTCGATCGCCTGTTCCCGGCGGTTGTACGCTCCATGCGAAAGGGACAGAAGAATATCGTAGTGCTGGGCGGTTCGGAACCGATGCGCAAGAAGATCGTCTCGTTCCTGGAGGCGCCGGACTTGCAGTTCCTGGAAGCCTCGTCCGCCGCCGAAGCTCTGGAACTCATATTCTCGGAAAACGTCCGGGGCGAAACAATCGGCGGCGTGATCGTCGATTGGGCCGTATCGGACGTCGCCGGCGTCGGCTTCATCGAACGGTTGCAGGCGGAATTCAAGCAGCTTACGCCGGCCCTTATTACTTTCGGTCCCGCCCGGCTGGATCCGCAGCGCGCGGCCGCGTTGAACCGGCTATCGAAAATCAGCTTCGTCCGGTATGCGCCCTCGCTCGAGGCGCTGCTGGACGAAACGATGATCGTGTTCCACCGCCTGGAAGCTAGCCTGAGCGCGGTCCAAAAAGGCGTGCTGGCAAACGTTCGCCAGGTGGATCCGCTGCTTGCCGGGCGCAAGGTCCTGATCATCGACGACGACCTGCGCAATATCTTCGCGCTGACCAGCGCGCTGGAGCACCACAATGTTCAGGTGATCCACGCCGAAACCGGCAAGAGCGGCATTCAGGTGCTCGAACAGAATCCGGATACGGACCTGGTGCTCATGGATATCATGATGCCGGAGATGGACGGATATGAGACCACGCGGAGCATTCGCCAGTTGCCGGGCATCGGCCAACTTCCGATCGTCGCCCTGACCGCCAAAGCCATGAAGGGCGATCGCGAAAAGTGTCTTCGGGCGGGAGCCTCGGATTACGTCGCCAAACCAGTGGACTTGGCGTACCTGTTTTCCGTAATGCGCGTGTGGATGGCGGGGCTCGGCTCCGCGCAGACAGCCAGTCACGCAGCAGGCCAGACAGCGGGTTTGCCACGTTCATGACGGCGGGTACTCCTACAATGGCGGTCAAACCGGCGGCCGGCCCGGAAGCCAAGGTCAAGCTTCTCCTGGTGGATGACGATCCGGATAATCTGCTCGCGCTTCAGGCGATTCTTGAACCGCTGAGTCAGGAGCTGATCCTGGCCCGGAATGGGACCGAGGCTTTGCGGATGTGCTTGGATCACGATTTCGCCGCAATTTTGCTGGACGTCCGCATGCCCGAAATGGATGGATTCGAAACGGCTGAGTTGATTCGCTCGCGCAAACGGTCGCTGCAAACGCCCATCTTGTTTGTCACCGCCTACCGCAGCGATGAGCAGCTCTTCCGCGGCTACAATCTGGGCGCCGTGGATTTTCTGTTCAAGCCGATTGTTCCGGAAATCCTGCAAAGCAAAGTCAACGTATTTGTCGAGCTGCGCCGTTCCGAACAGCTCCTGCGCCGCAAGGCCGAAGAACTGGAGCGGACGGAACAGCGCTTCCGTGCGGTTCTGGAGGCGGCTCCCGACGCGATGGTCATCACCAATCAGGCCGGCGTCATTGAGCTCGCGAATTCGGGCGCGGACACGCTGTTTGGTTTCTCGCGCGAAGCCCTGATCGGCTGCAACATTCATTCCCTGCTTCCCGCCTGGGAGTGCCCGGAGGACCATCCGGCCGTGAGCCCCAAGCCGGCTGCGGAGCAGAGGCTGATCGGATACCGCGACGATGGCTCCACGTTTCCGGCGGAGATTACCCGCAATTCCTTCCATACAGCCGAAGGGCTGCTGATCACCACCGCCATCCGGGATGCCACCGATCAGGCCGACGCCGAGGCGAAAATTCAGAAAATCAACCTGGAGCTGGAAAAAAGAGTGGCGGAGCGGACAGCGGAGCTGCGCTACTCCAATGACGCCTTGCGCCAGTTCGCCTGGGCGGCCAGCCACGATCTTCAGGAGCCCATTCGCACGGTGGTTACCTACTCGCAGTGGCTCGCCAGGCTGATGGAGGGGCGTCTTGAAAGCAAGGAATCGAAGATGCTGGCGACGATTGAGGAGCACGCAAGCCGGCTGAACCAACTGCTGGGTGCGCTGCGTCAGTATATCCAGGTGAGCGATTCGGGCCACCACGCCAGAACACGAGTCGATTGCAATGCTGTCGCCAAGGCCGCGATCTGGAATTTGCAGGGGATGATCCAGGAAACCGGAGCGACCGTCGATTGCGGTCCCTTGCCCACCATCATGGCCCTGGAACTTCCCCTGGTGCAGCTCTTCCAAAATCTGATCGGCAACGCGATCAAGTACCGCTCGGCTGCGGCGCCCGTGGTGCGGATTTCCGCCCAGGAGGACGAGAACGGCTGGGTATTCTCGGTACAGGATAACGGCATCGGCATTGATCCCAAGTATCGGGATTATATTTTCGGCGTGTTCCGGCGCTTGCACGGTTCTGACAAATCCGGAACGGGCATCGGTCTGGCGATTTGCCGCGCCGCGGCGGAGCGCCTGGGAGGACGGATTTGGGTGGAGTCCGCGCCTGGATGTGGGTCTACGTTTCGCGTCGCTTTGCCGGCGTGATGGATTGGGAATGAGGATCTTTCTAGCAGAAGACAATCTGGGCGATGTTTTCCTGATCGAGGAAGCTCTGCGGCGCCAATCGCTGGAGTGCGAAATCGACCATTATGCAACCGCCGAGGAGGCCATCCGGGCCGCCGAGCTCTGCGGAGAGACCTCGCCCGTTCCGGATCTGATGATGCTTGACTATAATCTTCCTCGCGGAAACGGCAGCGATATTCTGGCCGCGGCCAGCCGTAATCCGAGGCTGGCGGAAGTCCCGAAAGTCATCGTGACTTCGTTTTTGCAGCCCGAAGAAATGGCCCACGCGGTGAAGCTGGGCGTCCACGGAGTCATCACCAAGCCCGTGGATTTTGAGGCGTTCATGCGCGACGTCGGCGCGAAAATCGCGGCCATGCTTCGCGGCGGGAGCGCCAAGGCATTCGGTATGGAGGGAGACTAGTCGTAGGGCAGGCGATCTTGCCGCCTGCCAGTCAGGAAGCTGCCGTGGCCTATCGCCGGACAAAAGCCGTATTCGTGTGGATCGCGGCGATCCCGATTCTGTTGCTCGGCGCGGCCCTGTGGAGCCGCGCGCAGTATCTCGAGCTTGTGAAGCGCGTGGATCACGGCCGCCAGGTACAGGCTTCCATCCAGGATTTGCTCGCAACGCTCAGCGATGCGGAAACGGGCCGGCGCGGGTTTGTTGTCACCGGCGATCCTGCATATCTGGCCGCCGTCGATACCGCCGCCGCGAAATCGCCCCAAATCCTGCGCCGCCTCGCGGATCTCACGCAGAGGGATCTGGGACAACAGGCCAACGTCCGCGCGCTGGAGCGCCTGGTCACTGACCGTGTGAGCCTGCTCCGGGAAACTTCGCAGCGCAGCGGAGAATCCGCGATTCAGGCGGAGAAGCGAACCGGGCTCGCCGTGTCGCTCCAGCTCAACAAGCTCGTCGCGGACATGATGGCCCGGGAAACTCGTGAAATCGAACAGCGCGAGCGGGCGACCACCAGCGCGGATTTCGCCGCGGAAGTCTTCCTCGTAGCCGGCTGCATCGCCACCATTGTTCTGCTCGTCCTGGCATACCGGATCATGCGCCAGTACGCTGCCGGACGTGACCACGCCGAAGCCGAGGTCCGGAGCGCCAACCAGCAACTCCAGGAGAAGGTCCGGGAATTGGACCGGGTCAATAGCGAGCTGGAGGCGCGGGTCAAGGAAAGAACGTCCAGCCTGGAGCGGTCCAATCACGATCTGCAACAGTTCGCCTTCATCGCCAGCCATGACCTCCAGGAACCGCTTCGCATGATCGTCAGCTATTTAGGACTCTTGGGAAAAAGCCTGCGCGGCAAGCTGACGCCGGAGGAAGAAAAATTCATGGGCTTCGCCGCCGACGGAGCCGCCCGGATGCAGGCCCTGATCCGCGACCTTTTGGCGTATGCCCAAGCTGGCTCCCAGAAACCGGAGTTCAAGCCGACCAAGCTGGGCGATTTGGTCAAACAGGCTCGCTACGCACTCTTGGAGAGTATTCGCGAAGCGGGGGCCGAGATCTCCGTGGGACCGCTTCCAGAGATACCGGCCGATCCTCTCAAAATGAGCCTGGTGCTACAGAACCTCTTGTCGAACGGCATCAAGTTCCGGCGGCCTGGGACCAAACCCGTGATCCATATCGAGGCGCAAAGAGAAGCCGATATGTGGCGGGTTTCAGTGCGCGACGAAGGTATCGGATTCGATCCGAAGTACAGCGAGAAAATCTTCATGGCCTTCCAGCGGCTGCACGGAAAGAGCGAATACCCCGGAACCGGAATCGGACTGGCGATCTGTAAGCGCATCGTCGAAGCGCACGGAGGGCGGATCTGGGCCGATGCCAACCCCGCTGAGGGTGCAACGTTCTATTTCACAGTGCCCGTGGTGGCCGAGTCCTCCCGGCCCGCTGACGATCCTGAGCCGGCATCTCTCTTCTATCGCCAATCGGGTGGCGCTGGACCGGGAGCTTGAGAAGCGCCGCCGGAGGCGGCCTCCTCGCTTGCCTGGAAAACGGTTGCCGCAGCCTTCCGTTGCGGCGCTAGGTCCTCCTTCCCGGCGCTCCGGTATTGTCGCAGCACAATAAGCCGGTATAGAATTGAGGAGAAATCCCGCGAGTTCATTTTTGCGGCTCTCACTGCCTCCCTGCGGTTGAGGCGAAGCCGGCTTGGGCAAAGCTGAGGTTCGGAATGGCGGAGTCAGAAGCAAGCCGAATTCTGGTCGTCGATGACGACCCGGAACAGCGTGAAGCGATTGCAGCCATGGTAGCCGCCGGCGGCTATGTTGCCGAAGCCGCCCAGCATGGCGAAGAAGCGCTCGAGAAGCTCGGCTCCAGCCCTTTCAACGCCATCGTCACCGATCTGTTCATGCCGGTGATGGACGGCGCCCAACTTTTGAGGACGCTTCTGGAGCGGGGCGATCTGACTCCGGCGATCGTGCTCACCGGCTTCGGGGACGTAAGTCACGCGGTATCCATCGTCCACGATTTGCATGCCTTTTGGTTCCTGGAGAAACCCGTTCAACCCCAAGTGCTGCGCGCTCTGCTGGAGCGCGCCGCCCGGCACGAAAGACTGGTACGGGAGGCCGCCATGCTTCAGCGTCAAGTGAGTTATCGAGGCACGCTGCTGGATATGGTGGGCGCGTCGGAATCCATGCAGCAGGCGTTCGCCCTCATCCAGAGCGTCGCGCCCAGCGCAGCTTCGGTGCTGATCCAGGGCGAAAGCGGCACAGGGAAAGAACTGGCTGCGCGCGCGATTCACAGGCTCAGCCCGCGCGCGGGAGCCCCCTTTGTCGCGATCAACTGTGCGGCGCTCCCCGAGCACCTCATCGAAAGCGAGTTGTTCGGGCACGAACGTGGCGCCTTTACCGGCGCTCTGGCCCGCCGGATCGGCTGCTTCGAGCAGGCACACCGCGGAACGCTGTTTCTGGACGAGATCACGGAGATGCCGATCGCCACTCAAGCCAAGCTGCTGCGTGTTTTGCAGGATGGCAAAATCCGCCGCTTGGGTGGCGCGATGGAAACTCAGGTTGATGTGCGCATCCTCGCCGCAACGAATCGCATACCGGAGGAGGCGATCAAAGAAAAGCGCCTGCGGGATGACCTGTATTACCGCTTGAACGTGTTCCAGATCGCGATGCCTGCCTTGCGGCATCGGAAAGAGGATCTGCCACTGCTGGTCGGCGCCTTGACCGCGGAATTGAGCGGCAAACACGGGTGCGCCGTAAGCGGCATCGAGCCCGAAGCTTTGGCGAAACTGATGAGCCACGCCTGGCCGGGCAATGTGCGCGAGTTGCGGAACGTGCTGGAGCGGGCCGTGATCGTGGCCCGCGAGGGCGTTCTGAAAGTTGAGCATTTTCCGCCTGCCTTGGGGATTCCCCAGATGCAGCTTCCGGCGCCGGAAGCGCGCTCGGCTCCTGTGTTCAAATTTCGCGAGGGCGCGACCTTGGACGAAGTCGAACGAGCCTACATCCAGTTCACGCTGAACCAGATCGGGAATAATAAACGCCGCGCCGCCAAGATTCTTGGAATCGGCGAGCGGACGCTGCATAGCCGCGTAGCGGAATAGCGTACAGTGGAGCGGGCTCGACGGATCAATCGAGAATCTGCGCTGCTGCGGTGTGCGCACCCTCGCGGCTGCCGTTTTCGCAGGATTTGTGCAGACGCGGTAACTTCTTCCAAGCTCCAGCCACGCCAAACAGACTGCTGAATCAGCAGTTTGGATTTGGCGTTCGCCGTGCTTAATACAAGGTCCTGACGAGAGACCATGGAGCTCAACTGGCGGCGAAACTATACGAAAGGTAGGTAAGCCGCGGGTTGGTCGACATCCCTGGCCGGTGTACTGGTTGCCTGGATGGCAAGTGCGTCGCCTGGCACCCGCGCATCGGTTATTTGGGTGGCTTTGAACCGGCGGGGCCGAGCGAGGAGGACTCGTGGTCTCTCATCCCGATAGCGCCGGCAAAACGACGCAGTGTGACTGGAGGCGCGGATGAAAAAGAACGCAGCGGACCGAAGGAGGCGCTGGGGCGTGGTTCTCGCCGGTGGCGATGGAGTCCGGCTCCGGCCGCTCACGCAATTCATCTGCGGCGACGACCGGCCAAAGCAGTTTTGTCCGTTGTACGAAGGCGTCACACTGCTGAAGCGAACCCGTGCGCGTGCCGAAAGGATCGTGCCGCCGGGGCAGATTCTATTCTCATTGACGCGTTCGCATGAGGAGTTCTACGCGAACGCGCTGGCGGATTGTCCCTCTCAGCGCGTAGTTCAGCCGTGCAACCGGGGCACGGCTGCCGCTATTCTTTCCGCCATGCTCCTGATCGCGCGCAAGGATCAGAACGCGACCGTAGCCGTTTTTCCCTCGGATCATCATTATTCCGATGACAGCGTGTTCGCCGACGCCGTCGAGAACGCCTTTCTGCTGCTGCGATGGGAGCCGGATTCCATCGTCGTGCTCGGCGCCAGGCCGGACGGCCCGGAAGTGGACTACGGCTGGATGGAACCAGTATCCCCGGTGCTCGCGCAGCCGGATTCCTTCCGCGTGCGCGCGTTCCACGAGAAACCTCCACGCGCGTTGGCGCGCCTGCTTTTCGAGCAGGGCGCGCTCTGGAACACCTTTGTCATGGTCGGGAAGGTCCTCGCGTTCCTGGAAATGATCTGTTCCGCAATACCCGGAGTGCTGGCATCCTTCCAGCAATATCCGGCTCAGTGCACTGCGGGCAAGGAAGTCCGGATTCCGGACCCTCTTTACGCGCGCATTCCCTTCGCTGATTTTTCACGGCAGGTGCTCTCGCTCGCAATCCGAAGGTCGATTGTGCAGCGGCTCGAGACCGTTTCATGGAGCGATCTGGGCGACTGCGATAGGGCTGTGCAGACGCTTTCCCGCTGCTACCCCCGGCCCGAATGGGTCTCTTCCTGGTGCGTCCGGAAGCCTCCGGTCTCTGCGGAGCGTCCAGCGGCAGCGGCGGCTCTGGCCTAGCTGCTGGTCCGCAAAGCGTTCATGGAAACCCGCCCGCGAGCGCAGTTTACACGCTTCGAGTTTTGCGGCATTTACTGAGGAAGACTCGATTTACTTGATGAACCACGGAGGAACTATGGACATCCTGGAAGGGATGAGTATTTTGCTTGGGTTGTTAGTGCTCGTGTTTCTGATCATGTGCGGCTACGCGAGTACTGTGGACCGGATCGCGTTGTTTCTGCATCGCCACGCCGAGCAAATCCGGCGTATGCACGGAGCCTATGACAGCCAGATCCGCGTATCCTGGCAAACGGAATTTCGCCGCCGCGCGGCGCTATCCAAAACGCCCGTGCCGATTCAAAAGGCCCGGCGGCGCGAGGCGCCCCGTGAAGTTGTCGTGGGCGGACGGGGCTAGCAGCTCCTGTTCAAAATTCGCACAACGCAGCGAGGCACGGCCTTAATTTCGTTGCGTTGAGCGCACCTCCGCTGTCCGCTTCAGAAACCACTCCTAGCCCGAGCGCCTGCGTGAGCCACACGCAAGACCACCACCGCACTCAGGATCGGCTTCACGCCGATGGAGCGCGGCACGTAAGTGTCGATCAGCCAGAGCACGATCCCGTAAACCAGCAGAACCATCGCGATGTGTACCGGTGGCATGAAGCCTCCTGCACGCTCTCCTGCCTCCTGCACGCTCTCCGAAGGAAGGGAGATCCGTCTGGCCCAGAAACGTTGCAGGCGCGACGGCCTAGCCTCAACGCCTCTTAAAAAACTGAATCTCGCGCTCGTGTTGCTCGGCCGCCTCCCGCGTCCGAAAGGTTCCCAGATTGCGCCGCCTCCCTGTCTTGGGGTCCCGCTTTCGCGAATACAGGCGGTATTCTCCGGATTTCAGCTTTCGAATCATGGCTCCTCCATCAGCCGCCTCGGCGCGACCGCGTAGTTTCTACCGCCCTGCGGGAATCTTTTGCGCTTTTTTTTCGCTCGTCGGAAGCAAAAAAACGGACCAGACCGGTAGGGACTCGCGGCGCTAGTGCCTTGTGTTGAATCGACATCCCGATGCTTTCCCCAAGCGCTCCAGCACAACGGTTGCCAAGCTGCACGAATACCGCCGAATGAAACTCCTGGTCCAGCCGGAGGACGGTCTGGCGCCGCTCATCAAAGCGGTCGACAAGGCACAGACCAGTGTGGACCTCATGATCTTCCGCTTTGACCGCGCGGATCTGGAAACTGCTCTCGCCCGGGCCGTCAGCAGGGGTGTCGCGGTGCGCGCGCTGGTCGCCCATCTGAATAAAGCGGGTGAGGACGGTCTGCGTGCGTTGGAATTGCGGCTCCTGGCAGCGGGACTGAGCGTGGCGCGAACCGCGGGCGATCTGGTGCGTTACCACGGGAAGCTGATGATCGTCGACCGCCGCGATCTATACCTGTTCGGCTTTAATTTCACATTGCTCGATATGGAGCGCAGCCGGAGTTTCGGCGTTGTCACGCATCGCCGTGCGGCCGTGCAGGAAGCCATGCGGCTGTTTGAAGCCGACAGCAAGCGCATCGCGTATAAGCCTCAGTCCCGAGCCCTGGTGGTGAGCCCGGCGAACGCCCGGAAACAGCTCTCAGCATTTCTCCGCGGAGCCCAAAATGAACTGTTGATCTATGACCCTGCCGTGACCGACTCCGCGATGATCCGTATTCTCGCGGAGCGCGCCAAGTCCGGCGTTCGGATCAGGGTTCTAGGCCGGCTGGCAGCGCGAAATCCCAAACTGGAGGTGCGCAAGTTTGCCGGTCTGAGGTTGCACACACGAACAATGATCCGTGACGGCCGCTACGCCTTCATCGGAAGTCAAAGCTTGCGGGCGGCGGAACTCGATACGCGCCGCGAAATCGGCATCCTATTCGGCGACCGCCAGGTGGTGCCGCGAATCGCTCGGATCTTCGAGGAAGATTGGAGGCTCGCGGGAAAGGGAAAACAAAAGGCGCACAAACAGGAATCGTTGCCGGCCGAGAAAGTCGCCAGAAAGGTGGCGAAGGCCGTGGTAAAGGACCTTCCGCCGGTCGCTCCGGCTCTCAAGGAGGTCATCAAGGAATTCGGCGTCGAGGCTGGCAAGCTGGACTTGCCGCGCGGCCAAGTGGAGGCCACCGTCAAGGGAGCCGTTAAATCCGTGGTTAAAGAGATCGTGCGGGACGTGGTCGAGGAACGCTCCGAACCAAGGAATGGCGCGGCCCCGGATACAAGGCGCTGAAACGGCTAATACGCCGGTGCGTCGCTGGCCGGAAACGACTCCTCCGAAGCGATATCCACGATGTCCTCTGTCTCAGAACCCGCCGTCTCGGCGCGCGAACAGTGCCGCCTGTAAGCGATTGCGGCGTAGACGGCCGCGGCTCCCATCAGTCCTCCCCAAAAGAAGCGCGTTAGCGTTTTCCGGGTACTTTCTCGCATGGCTCAAGTGTCCCTTCACAACTAGCACGCGAAGGTCCGGGCCATCTTAAACCTTTCAAACCAGCGGGCCCTGTCAATGGCACGCAGCGTGCTCTCCGGGCTGGGGGATCGCATCCGCAACGCGATCCTCAAAGGCAGGGCACTATGCAAAACGTTCAAACAAGCGAAGATCTCGGCCGCCTGGATGAGATTCTGGAAAACCTCGGCTCGGAACACGAGGCGCAATGCGAGCTCCTGCGCGAACATCTTGAGTCCGCGCGCACCTATTTAGTCGGAGCCATGCCCGCGGAGTTTGAGCTGAGTTTGAAAATGGCAAAGGAAACGCTGAACTGCGTCTCCAATGCCGAACTTCGATCTCGCATCGAGGATTTCATTCAGGCCCACACCGCGAAAGGAATGTAGATATGCCGGAAAAAAAGACGTTGGAACGAGCCCGGGAAGACGAGCGCGAAGGCAAGGCGCCCACAACACAAGCAGGCGAATTCGTGAAGGAAGAGATGGACCACATCCGTCAGGGAAAGCACGGAGCCCGCTCCACAAAACAGGCGATCGCGATCGGCCTTTCCAAGGCGCGAAGGGCGGGCCTGAAGCTGCCGCCGCCCAAGAAAAAGAAAACCTCCGCGTCAACCCGTAACAAGGCGGAACGCGATGTCGAAGCCGGCCAGTCGCGCCGCAGCCGGCGGACTTCCTTTTCCAGATCGCGGCCGACCCGGTCCGCGTTAAAGCGGGAGAGCCGCCGGGCTGCTTCGCGGAGGTCGCTCTCGCGGCACGCGCGCCAGTCGGCCCGGGGGACGTCCCGGCGCAGGTCCGCAAGCTAGCCTCCCTGGCACGAATCGCGATCAGGAAATCAAATGACTGAGCTTGGACCCGGGCCGGAGAATCGTTTCCGTTCGTTCCGGGCCGGTTGAAATCGCACCGATCTCCACTCCGGCGCGTTCCTCGATGAATTTCAGATACGCACGGGCCTTCTCGGGAAGATCTTCGTAGCGCGTGATCCCGCGCGTCGAACTCTGCCATCCCGGCAGCTTCTCATAGAGCGGCTCGATGCATTCGAGCGACCTGTAGGTCGCGGGCATCTCTTCGATCTCCTTGCCGTCCAGCCAGTAGCCGACGCACACCGGAATCTTTGCTAACTGATCGAGAACGTCCAGCTTTGTGATGAACAGGGAATCGAAGCCATTGACCATCGCCGTATAGCGCAGCAGCGGAGCATCGAACCAGCCGCACCGGCGCGGCCGGCCCGTAACGGATCCGTACTCGTTCCCCTCGCGGCGCAACAGATCGCCCGCGGCGTCCTTGCTTTCGCTGGGAAACGGCCCCGTACCCACCCGCGTGATGTATGCTTTGGAAACTCCGATCACGCCCTGGATTTTTGTGGGCGGTACGCCCAGGCCGGTGCAGGCTCCTCCGGCCGCGGCGCTCGAAGAAGTCACGAACGGATACGTTCCGTGGTCGATATCCAGCATGGTCCCCTGCGCGCCCTCGAAAAGGATCCGCTTGCCGTCCTCCATCGCATTCTTCAGCAACGCAGCCGTGTCGCACACCAGCGGCCGGATCTTCGCCGCAAGCTGTTCGGTCTGGCAGCGAATGGCCGCGTAGTCGATCGGCCCCTCCAGGTGGAAGGTCTCCGCCAGCGTATTCTTGTCCTCGGCCAGCGCATCGTACAACTCGCGGAAGCTGGCTGGATCGTACAGATCCGCGATGCGAATCCCGCGGCGTCCGATTTTATCCTCGTAGCACGGCCCGATCCCGCGCGCCGTGGTGCCCAGCGGAATCCGGTTTTCGCGCGCTTCCGACATTTTCTCCACCAGCCGGTGGAACGGAAAGATCACGTGCGCGCGGTTGCTGATGCGGAGATGCGCCGGAACGTCGATCCCGGCGGCTTCGAGCGTTCCCATTTCCTCGGCCAGCGCCGCCAGATCCACCACCACGCCGTTGCCGATCACCGCAGTAACGCCGGGACGCAGGATGCCACTCGGAATCAGCTTGAGAATGAATTTCTTCTCGCCGATATAAACCGTGTGTCCGGCGTTATGCCCGCCTTGATACCGCGCGACAACATCAAACCTTTCGGCCAGCAGATCGACGACTTTACCTTTGCCTTCGTCGCCCCACTGCGCGCCCAAAACCACTACGTTTTTCATATTGATGTAACCGCTTTAACCGCACACAACGGACTTCGTCTGTGCGCTCGTTATTCTCTTGGGTGCTGCTCGCGCGAATCGGATCTGGCCCGCGTGCTCCCAGCGCACCATTGTACCAGTGAAATGTTGGAGAACCGTTACAATAACTCTGATGCAGCTTTCCGATATCTTCCTCCAGTTGGGCGAAGAAAACTTCAACAGCCTGCTCCGCTCGATCTCCATGGGCCGCCTGAAGACGTACCAGCTTTTCGACCGCTTGAAGACCCGGCTGTATCTGAACAAGCTCAATTCCGAGCACCTTCGCAAAGCTGCCCCGCGCATCTGGGCGCGCATCGGCGAGCGCGATGACGACTTCGCCTCCGAGATCGCGCAAGCCATCCTGATTTCTCATCTCGATATGATCCGCGCCGTATTGGATCACCAGGGAATTCCGCACGAAGACGGATTCTTCCCCAAGGATGCTGATGTCGCCAGCCACCTCAAAGAGGGCTGGCAGCAGCAGGTCTGGGACACGTTCCACAACATGTTCCCCGCGCCGGCGCTGCTATTCTATATCAATCACCTGGCGTGGGAGATCGCCAAAGCCGACCAGGTGTTCCAGCCTGCCGCATGAAGGAACTTTTCGAGGCCGTGCGCGCCGGGGACCTCGCGCGCGTCCAAAGCCTGGTCGCTGCCGATTCCACGCTGGCGATTTTCGCTGCCGCCATCCTGGGCGATGTTCCCAGGCTGGAGGAACTGATCACCGGGAATCGCTCTCTGGTTTCCGCCCTCAGTTCCGACGGCTGGACGCCGCTGCATTTGGCGGCGTTTTTTGGGCATACCGGCGCTGTGCGGCTTTTGCTGAACAAAGGAGCTTCGGTAACCGCGCGATCCGCAAATCAGATGGCCAACACTCCTCTGCACGCCGCCGCGGCCGGCAAGCACGCGGAGATCGTGAAACTGCTGCTGGAGCGAGGCGCCCACGCCAACGCCCGCCAGAACGGCGGATGGGCGCCTCTGCATTCGGCGGCGCAGAACGGCGATGTGGAATCCGCCCGCGCGCTGCTCGCCGGCGGCGCCGATATCTCCGCGCGCGCCGATAACAACCAGAAGCCGCTCGATCTCGCGCTCACAGCCGCGCGCCAGGACATGGTCGAATTTCTCGAAGCGAACGGAGCCGTATTGTAGCGTGTCATTCCCGGAACAAGCCTCCGAACAGGTCATCTCCGAACTGCATCAGGCGGCGCTCGCCGCGCTCCAACAAGCTACGACGCTCGACGCTGTCGAAGCCGTGCGTGTGGAGGCGCTCGGCCGGAAAGGCAAACTTGCCGAAGTCAGCAAGACCTTCGGAAAACTCGCTCCCGAAGAACGGGCTCGCATCGGAAAACTTCTCAACAGCGTCAAACAGGAGCTCGAAGCGCGTTTGGAAGAGCGCAAGAACGCGCTCGCTTCCGTTGCTCGGGACGCGCGGCTGGAATCCGAGTGGATCGATCTCACCGCGCCCGCTCCCGGCGTCCGCCCCGGCAGCCTGCATCCCATCACGCAAGTCCAGCGCGAGCTGGAAGCGCTGTTCCTCTCTCTCGGCTTCGCGATTATGGACGGTCCCGAGGTCGAGACCGAGTACTACAATTTCGACGCTCTGAACATTCCCGCCGATCACCCCGCGCGCGATGCGCAAGATACCTTCTGGTTGAAAGACGGGCGCCTGCTGCGGACACACACTTCGCCTGTCCAAATTCACGCTCTCGAAACGCTTGGCCCGCCGCTCAAAGTGATCGCGCCCGGCCGCGTTTTTCGCAACGAGGAAGTGGACGCTTCGCACGAGCACACGTTTTACCAGCTCGAAGGCATGATGGTCGATCGCGATGTCTCCGTCGCTCATCTTCTCTATTTCATGAAGACGCTGCTTTCGGCCATCTTCCACCGCGACGTAACCGTGCGCCTGCGTCCCGGATTCTTTCCCTTCGTTGAGCCGGGTTTTGAGCTCGACATTCAGTGCCTCATCTGCGGAGGAAGCGGCTGCCCGGTCTGCAAGCAGTCCGGATGGGTGGAGCTGCTCCCCTGTGGACTGGTGAATCCGGCCGTGCTGCGCTACGGCGGCCTCGATCCGGATCAGTGGAACGGCTTCGCCTTCGGCTTGGGGCTCACGCGGCTGGCGATGATGCGCTACGGCATCGACGATATCCGCTTGTTCGCTAGCGGCGACTTGCGGTTCCTGAGGCAATTTTGATGATGAAGCGTTGGAGTCCCGTCCGTGAGGGCGGGGGCCGCCGATGAAATTCTCCTACAACTGGCTGCGAGACCTGGTCGAACAACTCGACGCGCCCCCGCGCGAGCTGGCGCAGCTCATCACCATCAAGACCGCCGAATCCGAAGGCGTCGCGCGCATTGATTACGGCGACGGCGACGATCACGTCATCGAAATCGATAACAAATCGCTGACCCACCGCCCCGACCTCTGGGGCCATCACGGCATGGCCCGCGAAGTCGCGGCGATCCTGGGCCGCAAGCTGATCGATCCCGTGGAATCCAAGGAATTTCCCGGTGACGCGCCGGTGCGCGTCAGCATCGACGATCATGCGCTCTGTCCGCGCTACTCCGCGCTGGCGTTCGAGAACGTCACGGTCAAACCCTCGCCGGTCTGGTTGCAGCGCCGGCTCGAGGCCGCCGGCTTGAACCCCATCAACAACATCGTCGACGTCACCAATTACGTCCTGGCCGAAATCGCGCAACCCATGCACGCCTTCGATGCGGCGAAGCTCCAGGGCGGCGAAATCATTGTCCGCCCGGCCGAAGCCGGGGAATCCATAAAAGCGTTGAATGACGAGAGCTACACACTGGATCCCTCGAACCTGGTGATCGCCGACCTGGCGGGCCCCGTCGCGATCGCCGGTATCATCGGCGGCGCGGACAGCGCCATCTCGGGTTCCACCAAAAGCATCGTGCTCGAAAGCGCAAACTTCAACGCCTCCAGCGTCCGCAAAACCTCGGCGCGCCTGAAGCTCCGCACCGACGCCTCCATGCGCTTCGAAAAGGCTCAGGACCCGCTCAACACCATTCGCGGCCTTCAGCGCGCCTACGCGCTGCTTCAGGAAGTCTCCCCCGGCATCCGGCTCGTCGGCGGCCTGGCTGATAACTATCGCCCGCTGCCCGCGCTGGCCCCGATCGTGCTGCCCTTGGATTGGCTCGACCGCAAGCTGGGCCGCGCTGTTCCCGGCGAGGAGGTCCGCCGCATTCTCGAGTCGCTCGAATTCCGCGTGGAAGAGATCGAGCCGCGAATTTTCTCCGTCTTTGTGCCGAGCTGGCGCGCCACCAAGGATGTTTCCATCAAAGACGATCTGGTGGAGGAAGTCGGGCGCATGGTCGGCTACGATTCCATCCCGCCTGCCGCCCCGCTGACCCCCGCGCGCGTTCCTCCGGCCAGCCCCGAGCGCGAGTTCCATCACCGCGTTCGCGATATGGCCGCGGCGCAGGGATTCACCGAGGTTCATAACTACTCATTTGTCAGCGAAGAGATGGCGCGCGTCTTTTCTGTGGATGCTTCTTCCCACGTGCAGGTCGCCAATCCGATCGCATCCGACCAGAACCTGCTCCGCACCAGCCTTCTGCCGGGCATCTGGAAGAACATCAACGATAACGCGCGCCACTTCGATCACTTCCGCCTGTTCGAAATCGGCCGCGCTATCTATCCCGACCGTGAAGTGCCTCATTTCGCCGCCGCGATCTTCGCCAGAGATGACGGGACAGCCGGACTTTTTGAACTTAAGCGTCTGGCCGAGTGTCTCTTGCCCGGCGTGAAGGTTCGCCCGGCCGAGAACACCCAACCCTACGAGCACCCCCGCCGCACCGCCGATCTGCGTCGGGGCGATGCGAAGCTGGGTCGGCTGTTCGAGTTTCATCCGAGTATGGTTGAAGCAGGACGAGCTGCGGTATTGGATTTGGACCTCGATCGTCTGCTGCAACTTCAGCCGGCCCCGCCGCGGTACCGGCCGCTCCGCCGTTTCCCGGAAAGCGCCTTCGATCTTTCAGTTGTTGCGGGAAATCGGGCCCTGATCGCGGACGTTGCAGCGGCCCTCAAGAACTTGGCGGGCGAAATGCTCCTCTCGATCGAATTCTTGCGCGACTTCCAGCTCCCCAACGGGGAGCGCAGCCTTTCGTACCGCCTGACCGTGGGGGCTCCGGACCGAACGCTTTCGGCCGACGAAGTCGGCGCAATTCGAGCGCGCATGATCGAAGGACTGCGCGCCGCCGGCTACGACTTGAGACTCTGAGCTTCCGCACGCGTGCCGGTTTGCGACCGTCACTCCTGGGAGGAAACTCTAGTTTGCAGACAGCCCGTACTCCTGGAGGAGTTCCGAGTTGGCTCCATAAAGCCGGACCCAGTAGACTCCCCGAAGCAACGGCTTCGGAATCACCGCACTCAGCTTACCCCTGGCTCGAGCTGCGGATCCCTCCCACACGGTGCTCCCGGCGCCATCGACAATTTCTAGCCGGGAACCTTCCTCCACGCGCAGGCCTGGGGCGTCGAAACTGAGCCGCAGAGGCTTGCCGGCCGGCGCCTGCGCAAACACGTCCGCGCCCGTCCGCATCGAGGTTAGGCTCACTCCAACTGGAGGCTGAGGATCCGGAGGCGTCGTCCGGATCATGAGCAGTACGAATGTGGCCAGGACCAGGACGGGCGCGATGCTCGTCTTGCGCATCGCGATCGACGGAAGCAAGCTCCAACCAAACCGCTCCGTCACTATGCCCGCTCTGTCATGTTCCGATTCCACGGAGCCGGGCCGGCGCGCGAGCGGGCGCTGGAGATCTTCCCACGGATCGTTAGCGTCCGCAGCCCTGAAGGCCGATATAAATGTGTCGATTTCCGCCAGCGTATTCTGACATTCACGGCAGAGCAGCAGGTGTTCTTCGATTTGGCCCGTGATCGCCTCTGGAAGACGCCCCAGGGCGAGTTCTTCGAGGGCTTCCGCACTCGGGTGGGATCTAAAGCTCCGATTTAAATCCACTAGGATTCCCAAAACGGGCATCAGGCAAGATCCCCGTTTCAATCTTGAACTATTCTGTTAGTGCGAGATCCCTCGGGAAGTTCTCAAGGAAATAACATTCAAAGTCTTGTGAACGAGTTTTTTCCTGCCAAGCTCGCCGAAACGCGCTTTGGCGCGCGATTTCAAAAGCCGAAACTGGGTCTCGGTAAGCCCCATTTCCGAACAGATCTGGCTTTGGCTTTGTTCGTGGATGTAGAACCGCGTCAGGATCTCCCGGTCGCGCTCGGAAAGTTCGCCCAAAACCTGCCGGATGAGCGAGATCCGCTGGCGAAAAATGGCGGCATCCTCCGGATTCCCGCGAGGATCCGGCAGCCGGACCGTCGAATCGAATTCAGCCTGATCGCGCCGGTTGTGCACGACCCGGTCAATGTGTGCCGCCACCTGCCGCCGGACGATGGTGCGCACGAATCCCATAAGCCGCTCCGGTTCTCTCAGTTCGCCCCGCCGGATCGCCTGCACCACCACTACGAACGTGTCGTGGATCTTGTCGTCCAGTTCCTGTGGCCCCAACTGCCGGCATAGGTAGAAACGGATTCCGCGCGAGAAAAGCTGATACAGCTCTTCCATACCGTCAGTTTCCTGCGAGCGAATCCGCCCTACCAATTCAGCCCATCCCGCGTGAATACTTTCGGTTTCCACCGGAAGCTCGTCGGAGAGGTCGGCTTCCTCGGAATCCGGCTCCTGCTTGAATTCTGTTGTTTGGGAAGCCTCGCTGAGAGACGAATCTTGTCCCTCCGCTTGCACCGAATCCGGCTCGCGAGAAAGCGGTAAAAGGTGGCGCGGGCGAATCATCGAGCATCCCCTGTTACCTGGAAGGCCGCCCAGTAGCTGGGCGCGGCTTGCCAGGTCCCTGAATGGATCATTTCCACTTGGCTGCGCCGCAGGGCTTCGGCTTTCGAATCCGGCCCCAGGTGGCGGTAGAAAGCAGGGATGAGATCGCCGTCCGCATCTGGAATCCGCCAGTTGGTCGACAATACCGTGCTGGCTCCGGCCATAAGCCAGGCTCGCGTCAGCCCGAGCAGGCCTGTGCCGGCTTGAGCGTCCCCCGCTCCGCTGGAGCATCCGGTCATCACTACCAGGGCTCCCGGAACGTGCAACATCCCGATCTCCCGGGTGGACAAAAGTTCCGGCTGGCCGCCTGCATCCGGAGAAAATGCCACCAACGCCTGTTCCGATGGCGCCTGCGGCAGCAGGACGTGTGTCGCCAGGTGGATGGTCTTCGGTTGCGTCAGCAGAGCCTGGAGGAAAGCGCCTCGGCGCGCCGTTAACCCCTCCAGAATCTGTACCGGAGAACCTGCGGCCGGGGTCGCCCGCCAAACCGCCGCGCTGCGCCTCAGTTCACGAGCGCCGTTCACAAGACGGTTGAGTTGCACCCCTCCGGGCTCCCACCTCGTCCCCGGCAAATTGCGAGGATCGGCGGAATTGTAAACCGGATCCGCGATGCCCAGATATCCGCCTTGCGAGGGGGGCGAGGTTCTCAGGAACATCGCCCCAGGGACCTGCTGGAAACTATGTTCTTCGGCTGCGTAAACCGGCCGTCCGTCTTTGTAGCCGGTGACCAGAGCCGCGAAAGGCAGCTCGAACAGGTCTTTGTCCAGCGACAGCAGCCAGGACTTCTTGCTTCGGTCTTCCGCCTTCAGGGAGCCGAACAGCCGTCGATATAAGTCAGCGCCCAACCTGTCTCCCGCGGACTCTCCGGCGAGCACCGCCTCGCGATACCGCCGAATTTCATCCCGCAGGTCGAGTTCCGGCGGGATTCTGTACAAGTCCAGCCCGTTTCGCGTGACAGCCCAAAGGTACGATTCTCGCTTGCCCAGGTAAAAGCTGAGGAACAACTCAGACTCGCCTAGACTTTGTTGAAAATGAATAAGTGAATTCCGAGTGCGAAAATTCTCCGCTAAGCTCACCGAAAATCCCACGCCAGCTCTTGATTCCATTTCGGTAAGTCCCAAATGAAGACGTTGCGCCTCGGATGCGTTCTCTCCTTCTGAGTCACGAACCTCCTCTTTGTTGAGCTTCGCCAGAGTTTCCCAATAGGCAGCCGGCAGCTTCTTTCTCCAAACCTGCGCCAATTCGCGGTTTTCCCGCAGGCTGGCTGCGCGATTCGACTCAACCGCGAGAAACGCTTCCAAAGCCCAGTTCCGGTCGCCCGTGCGCAGCGCCTTCCGGGTCGCGGCTTGGATGAAAGAATCGAACATTTCCCTCTGCATTGCGGTATTCGCGCCGTTCACCAGCGACAACGCTCCCGGTACCTCCCCATTCCACTGCTTGGCCTGTTTCACCGTTTCCCGAAAGTCCTGTAGAGCCAGCTCGGGCTTGTCTAGCAGCTCCCGGGCGCGGCCGCGTTGCTGGAGGAGCACGTATTTCGCCGGGTCCGATCGGCCTCGGGTAAGAATTGCCTGAGTAGCAAACGCCTCCGCCTCCCGGGCTCTGGTCCGCCGAGCGTTTCCACTTCCTTGCTCAGCCTGCGCCAGCCGCAACGCTCCCAGGGCCGCGTACGAAAAGCTCAAGTTTTTCCTGGAAAAGAACATACGCAGGCGCAAGGCCCGGCCAATGGATGTTTCGGCGGCCTCGAATTCCCCTGCTGCGGCTTGCTCGCGTCCGAGCAGGTCCCAGGCGCTAGCCTCGGCGTCACCATCGCCAGCCTGGCGGGCTGCCTCGACGGCTTCAATATACAGAGCCTTGGCCGCGTTTTCGCTCAAATCGGCACGGACGGCCCTGAGCCTCATGAGCAACTGAGCTTTATACGGAGGAGTTCCCGTAGCGCGGTCCACGGCCGCTTTGGCCCGGTCCAGAGCGCCCAGCGCTGCCTCGGCATCCCCCATCAGCTCATAAATCAGCGACAAATTCACGGCGATGGCGCCTGACGCGGTCCAGTCTTTCGTGCGCTCGGCGAGGGCGCTGGCCTTCAGGTAGGTTTCAAGGGCCCGGGCGTATTGAAGCGACGACCAGTATGCCGAGCCCAAATTGCTCAAATAAGCGACCTGCGCGGGAGCATTTCCAAGCGCGATCGCGCGCTGGTACCCCAGAGCGTATATGGATGCTAGGCCTGCGAAATCCCCCTCAGCCCGCCGTGCTTGGGCGGCTTCGACCAGATCCGCGAAACTGTCAGTCTCCCACCATCGGCTGGCATCGGGCGACCCAACCCTTATGGCCGACGAAGGACCCGTAGCGGCCATACTGATGATGAGAACCAAGCCAAGGCCTCGGAGAATACCGGCCAAAGGCGACCTCACCGGCAATTACTACTATTTAAGCAGTAAGATACTACCAGGATTTTACGCCATCGCCAAGGAAAATCTGAAAGGCTCAAGCCTCACGGCCGGAAAGATTGCCCTTGGTCGGACTTTTCCTATTAGGTTCAATCCATCCCGGATGCTGCCCGCGCCCGCAAGCTCTCTTGCAACTGCCGGATTCCCTCTCTGTCCCCGCGCCAGATGACTCTGACCGTGCGGACTCCGAACCGCGCATGGATGGGCATGGTGATGGCGTAGATTCGGGACATCGTGGCGCTCGCCAAACCTACTCCGCATCCGTAGAACGGAATCATTTCGATGCTCCGCACCATGGTGACCCACCCGAATAGGGAAAACATCGAGACGATGCTAGCCAGGCAGAACACCACAGGCCATTTCATCGTTCCCAGCATGACCACTCGCCCCAGGGTTTGATATCCGATGATCGTAAGAAACCCGATCAGCAGGGGCCACCCGTACAACCAAAATCCTTGCTTAAGATAAAAAATCGCCGCGGGTAGCGGAGAGACGGTGAGCGTGGAATCAATCATCGCGCGGACTCCAGTGCGAAGATAGCCCGCAACAGGCTGCGAAGGTATTCGGGCGTCTGTAGAAGGGGTGTTCCCAGCCTCTCGCTCTGGGCGCGGATCATGCCGCTCCGGTCGATGACGACCACTTGCGGCGTTCCCAGGCGTTCGCCGGCCGGGATGCCCAGAAAGGCATGAGCCTCGGCGCTGGATGCCGATCCTACAGGAAAGGTCATGCCAAACCGCCCGGCGAACCTGGCCGGATCCGCCCCCTGGTTGAAGGCCACCTCCAAGACTTGAATCCTCCCGCGAAATTCGTGTGAGAGTTGCTCGAAAACCATCGAGGCTCTTTGACAGTGCACGCACTCGGTGGAAATGAACGCAAGTAGAATGACACGACCCCGATAACTGGATAACACCGTCGTCCGGCCGGAAGGTTCTACGATTTTCAATTCCGGAGATGGACGCGGCACCGCGGCGCCGCTCCAAGCCGGGGAAATCGCCGCGGCAACTCCCGCCAGAATCAGCAGAGCGCGGCTCATCAGGCCGCTCCGGGTGCTGCTTCCGGGCAGCAAAAAACGTAGCCGAAACCGGCATCGCCGCAGTAGTGATACTCGCCGTAGAAAAAGACCTGACAAGCCTCCTCGGGATTGCCGCTCGGTCCGGAGATCACGACCACCGTATCTTGCTCGAAAAATTCCATGTATCCTTCCTCCGCGAAGAGAGCGGCGGCCTACAAGCGGCCGCCGCGACCCGCCGGCTGGCCTAGTAGGGGCAGCAGTGCACCAAAATGCCGCCCATGTACGGCTCGTCGCCGCAGGCATAGTAATTGCCATAGGCAGCCGCACATGCCTCGTTTTCGTCATAGCCCGTTCCGGGCAACCAAACGACCTGTCCTGGATCTCCTGGCATCTTGCACATTCCTCCTTCGGTTTCTATGTCCCATGCGGCCTTTCGATCTGCGGCCGAGGCGCAACTGAAAAGTGCTGAAGAATCCAGAGAAACGAATTTCAAAGCGGTATCATCCGGCTCGGTTTCCACTGCGCGGCGATCTGGCATAATAAGGGCACTGTGTCACGAGTAAAAGAGCTGGAATCGCGTCTGGAACACACCGAACACCAACTCCGGCTGCTGCAAAAAATCAGCCGCTTCATGGTCCGCGAGATAAATCTGAGCGTCGCCCTCCAGAACGTGGTTTCGCAGGTGGTGGAGTTCATGGACTGCGATTCCTGCCTGCTGTATCTGCTTCAGGACCGGGAGTTAGTTTTGTGCGCCTCCAATAATCCGCATCCCGATGCGATCGGCAGAGTGCGGCTGCATTTCGGCGAGGGCCTCACCGGCTGGGTCGCGCGGGAGCGGCGCTTGTTGGCGATTTCGCGCGAAGCATTCGCGGATCCGCGTTTTAAGCTGTTCACGGACCTGCCGGAAGACACGTACGAAGCGTTTCTATCAGCGCCGGTCGTGGTCCGCGACCGCGTGGCCGGCGTGATCAATGTGCAGCACCGCGATCCCCATTTCCACTCTGGCGGTGAAATGGAGCTGCTTACAACGGTCGGCGAACAAATCGGATGTCTGGTGGCGCTGGCGCAAAGCGATCTGAAGTCCTTCGATACCGCCCATGTCCTCGATCTGATGATGAGTCCGGCGCGCCGCGGCTGACCGCGAAAACAGAATCGTAGCAGTCTGGTTTATTCACAACTGCTCCACATTGTCCCGCCATAATCTACACATTCTAAAGGCGTTAAATTCTGAGGAAAGCATGCTTTTACCGTTGACGCCGAATTCGATTGGGAGCATGATGAGTGTGGTTCCAAGAGGTTCGAAGGATAGCGAGCCTGGCAGGAAGTAGCGGATCCGGAACAATGATCCGTGGCGCCGAGCGAGAACAAAAAATTGTTGCCGCGCCGCGGGGAGCGAAGGAAGATCGGGCGACCTGCAAGGGTAAGCTTTACCGGTTCGCAGGTCAGGCCGAAGTGTTGATCCCGAGGGATCGAGAGGTCCCAGAGGGGAGCGAAGGTCTGAAGACGAATCGTAAGTCCTGAGATCGGTTCTGGCAACGGGTTCCGTACGTGGATCGTGCCCCGGGAAACCAGCAAAAGGCGGACTGGGGACGGGAGTGTGGCGCCGAACGGGCCGGATCGGGTCTGAGGATCGTTTCGAAGATGCAGGCCGGGAACGTTGACGCAGTTACGGGGATCGGTCGCGAGGCCAGTCCTCGGAGCTGCAGAGCGAAAGGCCGCATCGAGAAACGGGCTTCTACCGGAATGGAGTGCAAACGCGCACCTGCGCACCGATCCGTAACCGCCAAGAACGGTTACGGGGAGCAAGGGGCTCACGTTTCGCCAATCCGGATGCCACGTTCTGACGGTGCATGCCCGTCGGAGAGCAAGCTGCCGGAGGGTCACTTGGAACCATTTTTATCCCGCCCGCCCTACCGGCGCTTCGCGCGCGGCCAGTTACGGCATCTGATCCCCAGATTCCTCTACGGGCGGGGTGCGTCCGGCCGCTTCCTGCCTTACCTCCGCTCGAACTTGGTGGCGCCACGAGAATGCCTCTCTCGGCGGCCGAAAATCCGCGAAATTGCAGCGGCAGGCCTCGCAGCGGTGTGCGCGAGCGCCCAGCCGCAGCAGGAAACGCGTCCACCGGGGCGCGTTATAGCGAGTTTCCTTCCACTTGGTGAGCTCCTGCCGGTAACACTGCGGACAGCGCGCGTAGCGCCAGGCACCGTTCGCCCAGACGCTGGTTTCCCAACGGTAGCGGCAGCGGCGGCAGCGTAGTGGCGAGAGACCCAGCCAGTTCTTGAGCCGCTCCAGCAGCCCGTGCGGCCTCGACACGCGGATGTCGCGTGTGCCGCAGTTCGGGCAGGTGAGCTGCATAACGGGTCTAGACCGTTATACCAGCGCGCTTGCGAAGTGCAATATAGGATTGCACGTAGGCGCTGAACGCCCGTTGAAGCTGCTCGCGCACCGCGTAGCTCCTGCCCGGCTGGGGCGCGAATTTTACCCCCTCGATCGAGACCACCGGCAGGATCTCGCGTGTCGAGGAGGTGATGAAAATCTCGCTGGCGCGCTCCAGATCTGCGGGCAGAAGCGTTTTTTCCGCAACACGCAATCCAGGCACGCGGATCTCTTCCAGCAATAGCGCCCGGGTGACGCCCGGCAAACAGCCGGAGCCGAGCGGCGGCGTCCAGACCTGCACCCCTTCCACCGTAAAGATGTTGGCGGAGGTGCATTCGGAAACTTCGCCGCGCTCGTTCAGCAGGATCACTTCATCCAGGCCCCGTTCATGCGCGCGCTCGTACCAGGTGAGGTTTTCCGACCAGGAGAGGTTCTTCGTGCCCGCGAACTCGCTGGCCGCGTGCCGCGCGTTCGGAATCACTCCCAGCTTCACAGTCTCCCCCCAATCTTTCACGTCCGCGGTGAAGGCGACGACGTCGAATTCCCGCATCGGTCCCGGGCCCTCGAACATGCCGCCGTGGTTGCGGACCACCGCCACGCGCAACGTCGCATGGAACGCCCGGTTCGCCTCGATCAGCCGGTGCAGGCGCTGCGCCAGCCAGTCGCGATCCTGAGGGAAGGGAACACGCATGCGTCCGGCGTCTGTGTGCATCCGCCGCCAGTGCCGTTCCCAGGCGAACATCACACCGTCGTACACGCGGATGGTGGAGAAAACGCCCCAGCCGTTCAACAGGCCTACCTGGCCGGCGGAAAGATCCTGGGCGCGAGTATCGCGAATGTCGTCGTTGTGGAGCAGATAGCGATGCACTGGGATACTTCAATTGTATCTGTATCCGAGCAAATCGCGGCTAAGCCGGCTCAGACCTGCGTTCTCAGGCCCATGCGGCGAAGGCACTCCTCGAAGCGCATATCCCCCCGCAAGGCATCCCGCTGGGGCGCGACAGCCAGGTGTATCAGCCCCGGATCGTGCATGGCAATGGCTCGCTCCAGGTGCGCGAACGCCTGGTCCATATCTCCCGCTTCACCGTAAAATAACGCGAGTTGCATGGCGGGAAAGGCTTGCGGCCGGCGGGATGCATTTTCGAGCATGATGCGACGCACGCCTGCCGATCCGCCGGCCGCGTACGCCTGCCTCAGCGGCTCAAAAGCGGACTCTGGAACACCGTGCAGTGCCGCGTGCCGGACGTTCTCTGCCAGGTAGTTTTCGAAATCGCCCTGCTTCCAATACACGCCGGCCAGATGTTCCCGCACGTGAGGATGAGCGGGGTCAAGTTCAAGTGTTTTGTTAGCCCACTCGATGGCCCGATCGTAGCGCCGCTGGTTCCAGTACGACATCGAAACCTGCAAGTGCACCTTGGGCGAAAACGGGTCGCGCTCCAGCGCTTTCAGTTTAATCGCCAGCCCTTCATCCAGTTTGCCGAGCGCTTCCAGCAATTGCCCGAGGAGCAGGCACGCATCGGAATGATGCGGATCGATCCGGAGAGCCCGATTCAAACATCTTTCGGCGCCGGCCCAATTCCATTCGCTCAAAAACAACACCTCGGCCAACGCGGCTTGTGCGTCGGCGCAAGCATCATCCATGGCCAGCGCACGGAGCGCGGACGACTTGGCTTCACCGTACGCATCGGCGGGCGGCGCAATCCGAAGCTTCGCCTGGGCGCAGCACGCCAACGCGAGTCCGGCATGAGCTGGCGCGTAGGTGGAATCCACTTCGATCGCTGCCCGAAATGCCGCGACAGCCTTCGGCACCTCGAACATCGAAGCTTTCAGCAGATGGAACCGGCCACGTCCGATCAGCTCGTACGCTTCGGGCCGTACCGGTGGCACTCCCAGGGACGAAAGCCACGCCGTCCCGGGCTGCGCGACGCGCTGCGTGACCAAGCCGGCGAAGCGATAACCAGCGCGCGGGACCGTCTGGATCCAGCCGCGTCCGCTGTCTCCCAATGCCCTGCGTAACGCCGAAATGTGAACCGCCAGGATCCCTTCCTCAACGAAGGCCTCGCGCCAGACCGAATCGAGCAGTTCGCGTTTCCTGACCAGCCTCCCCGCATTGCGAACCAGCACGAGGAGTACATCGTATGACTTCGGCTCCAGGGCGACCGGCTCACCGCAGGTTGTCGAGAGCCTTCGCTCGGCTGGTTCCAGCCTGAACTCGCCGAACTCGTACACTTCCTGTCCAGCCACAAAAACCTAAGTGAATCTTAACAGAATCCTCGGGACTTGCCAGGCCGCCGGCAGGTAACGTACAAAAGACAGTTCGCAGGAGGAAATTATGCCGGACCTATTCGTTGGAACCTGGATTCTGAATGTCGCAAAATCGCAGTTCGACGCAAACCATCGCCCTCGCGCGGGAACCATTGTCATTGAAATCGATCCCCAGGGTTACTATCTCGAGAAAGCGGAGGGCATCAATGAAAATGGGGAAAAGGTCGCGGAGCGCCCGCAGCGATACATTGCCGACGGCAAGGATCATCCCATTCCTGATTTGCCAGGGCTGAAATACCGCGCGAGGCGCTCCGACCCCAACACGCTTTTGGGCGAGGCCACGCGGGAGGACGGATCGGTTGTCGGGGGCGCTACCAAAATCGTATCCGAGGACGGCAAGTCGATGACCATCGAGAATTTCGGCTACGATTCGCAACTTCGCCAGTTCAAAATGCGCACCGTTTGGGAAAAGCGGTAGCCCGGAGACTACGCTCTTCCCGCCGCCTGCTTCATCACCAGGCTCACGTCATCCGGATTGATCAGGTCCGGCACGGTCCACCCGTCCAGGCCGTACTCCGCCATGCACTGCTCGGCGAAGCCCTTGTACTTAGCGGTCTGCCCGACCGCCTCGGCCACCATCAGGACCTCGAAGCGGATGCTCTCGTGGTTGCCGAAGTAATTGCGCTCGTACAACTCGTGCCGGCCGCCGAATTCCGTGCCCATGGCGTCCCACATCAGCTTCATGAGCTTCACGCGATCCTCGGCCGAGTACTGGTTGGATCCGCGCACGAACTGATCCAAATATTTTCGGATCTCCGGATTCTTGAAATCGCTCGCGTGCGACGGAAGATAGATCAGCGCGCTGGCCAGAACGTTTTCCACGATCTCTTTGAGTTTGGGATACAGCGTGCTGGCCGCCACGCGGTACGCCAGTCCGTAATCCAGATTCGGCAGCACGTGGCCGGGCGTCCAGGGAACCGTCGCGCGCGCCATGGCGTCGGTGAGTCCCCAGAACAGATTCCGCCACGCCAGCACCTCGCCGACCTGCGCCTGCACGCCGCGAAAATCCTTGGTTCCCGTCGCGTCCACGGCTTTCAGGAGCAGGCCCGCGATGAAGTCGAGCTTCACGGCCAGCCGCACGCAGCCGTGGAACATGAAGCGCGGCAGGAATCCCGAGCGCGGGAAGAAATTGTTGACCTTGTCAATATCGCCGTAGGCGAAGACATTCTCGTACGGCACAAAGACCTTGTCGAAGACAATGATCGAGTCGTTCTCATCCAGGCGGCTGGAGAGCGGATAATCGAACGGGCTGCCGGTGGCGGCCGCGGCCAGCTCATAGGACGGCCGGCAGAACAGCTTCACGCCCGGCGCATCGGTCGGCACGATGCACACGAATGCGAAATCCTTGGTCTTGATGGGCAGCGCGCCGTTGTTGGCGATGAAATTGTAGTGCGTCAGCGTGGACGTGGTCGCGACCACCTTCGCGCCGCTTACGATCAACCCGCCATCGGTTTCTTTTTCGACGTGCATGTAGACGTCGCGGACCTCGTCCAATTGCTTGTTGCGGTCCACCGGCGGATTCACGATGGCGTGATTGACGAAGGTGACCTCTTCCTGGACCTTCTGGTACCAGCGCTTGGCGTTCTCCTCGAACGGCTGATAGAACGCGGAATTGGCGCCCAGCGTGGCCAGGAACGCGGCCTTATAATCCGGGCTGCGGCCCATCCAGCCGTAGGTGACCCGCGCCCATTCGGCGATCGCGTCCCGCGCGCCCACCAGTTCCTCGGCGTTGCGCGAGGCGCGGTAGAACTTGTGCGTGTAACCGCCGCTGCCTGTGTCGGTCTCCGTGCAAAGCACGCTCTTGCGCGATGAATCGTGCAGCGCGTCATAGAGCCGCGCCAGCATGCGCACGGTATTGCGGAAGGCCGGGTGCGTGGTGACGTCCTTGACCCGCTCGCCATAGATGTAAATCTCGCGCCCGTCGCGCAGGCTCTCGATGTATTCCGGTCCGGTAAACGGACGCGTCCGCACCGCGGTAGTGGCTTCGCCCATATTTCCAAAATCCCCTCAGGCCCGCCGCTTAGGTCCGCATGCGGGCCAGAAAATATAGTCCCACAAGCGAGAACACTACATCCGGAGACCAGGCCGCCACGGGCGGAGGCAGCTCGTTCAAATTGCCCAACTGTTCAAAGAACTGGTCGATGGAGACGTAAGCGACAAAGATAATCAGACTCAATCCGATGCCCGCCATCCCGCCGCGGCTCCCCGCGAGAAATGCAAACGGCGCCGAAACCAGCGCCAGAATAAACGCGAACAGCGGGACCGAGAACTTCTTGTAAAGCTGCACCTGAAGCGCGATCGTATCGAAGCCGCTCTGCTTCAGCTCGTCAATGTAGGAGCGCAGCTCCAGGAAATTCATCTGATGCGACTGAAGCGCTTCTTTCACGAAGTAGTCGGGGGTCTCCTTGAGCTCCGGAAATACCCGTACCGAGCCGCGAAAATTATTTACGGGGCCGGTTTCATTCCCCTTCAGCTCGCGGCTCCAGCCGTTCTGGAAGACCCACGCGCTCAAGGCCGGCACCCAGTTGGCGCGTTCCGCGGAGATGTGCTTTTTCAGGTCCCAAGTTCGTGGATCGATCTCGAACACGTTCACGCCGCCCATGATGCCGGTCTTCTGATCGAAATACTTGTAGTAGTAAATGCGGTCTTCCAGGCCGTAGAACCAGGTGCGGCCCGGATCGAGATACGTCCGCGCCGGACGTCCTTTGATCTCGGCCCGAATCGCATCCTGAATCCGGTCGGCTTCGGGGACCCAATAGTGATCGAAGGCGAATAATCCGCCGCTGAGCAGAATTCCTCCCACCAGAATCGGCACGGTGAGGCGGTACATGCTCACGCCGCTGGCTTTGAAGGCCGTGACTTCGTTGTTCTTCGTGAGCACGCCGAACACTACCAGAACCGCCGTCAGAACGCTCACGGGAGTGAAGCGGTAGATCAGCCGGGCCGACAGGAAAAACAGGTACGTGAACACGCGGCTCAGCGGGATATGATTCTTGATCACGTCGCTGAGCAGTTCGAAGAACGTGAACACGTGGAACATCAGGACGAAGCTCACCAGCCACAAGACGAAGTAAAACAGGAAACTCGAAAACAGATACGTGTCCAGAATCTGCGGGAGCAAAGGAAAACGCGACGTCCACAAACGCGGCTGGAGGCGGTCGAGCAGGCGTGGAATTTTCTCTTCGCGCGTGCGGCTCGGGAAACGGAAAAGGCGGCTCAGCCGGCCGATATAATCCCGGTCGCCGGGAGCCTCCAGCCGCGCGAGCATCGCGATCCCCAAAATCGCAAATATCAGGTTGGGAATCCAGACCGCGAATCCAGCGGGTATGCTCCCCTGCCGCCCGAAGTTGATCGAGTTGATCAAGCCGATGAAGTACAGCAGCGCCAGCAAAACCGTCAACACGTACGCGGAGGATTTTCCGGACCGCCGCGAGCCTACTCCCAGAGGAATTCCCGTCAAAGCCAGAAGCATGCAGGCGAAGGGCAATGCGATTCTCTGGTGGAACTCAATACGGGCTTCCAACGTGCGCTCGCGGTCCGCCTTGTGCCGGTACGCCAGCCGGTAGAGCGGCCCGGTATCCATTTCGGTTACGGGCCTCGACGGCTCCACTGGCCCGGCCCGCTGGGCTTCCAGGAGCATATCATGGCCGGGCGAAGAACTGACCTTGTATTCGGCGATCGGATCTTTGCCGGTGTCATATTCGCTCGCGTTGCTCAACGAAAGCTGGATCCGGTTGTGCGCGGGATCCGGCTCCGCGATCGCCTCCGTCGCCAGCGTTACGCGCGGGCTGTCGCCGCGATCCTTCGACGGGCTGACATCCGCGAGAAAGATGCGGCGCCAGCGCGTGCCCGTGTTCGAGGGAATATCGGTGATGTAAAGAATCGAGTTCGGGAACTGTTCCTGGAAGACGCGCGGCTGGACGTCGGCGGTCAACTGTCCGGCGATGAGCTGGTTCTGGACCTTATATCGCTCGCGGATGGCCCAGGGCGTCAACCACAGTGACGCCGCCGCGGCCACCAGCGTCATCAGGAAACCGAACGTGAGAATCGGAGGAGCCACGCGGCGGCCGGATACGCCCGCGGCGCGCATAGCGGTGATCTCGCCATCGCTCGACATCCGGCTCAAGGTGATGAGCGTTCCCACCAGGACCCCCAGCGGAATCGCGTAGGGCAGCGCTTGCGGCAGAACCAGCGCGAACAAATCTGCCACCAGCCGGGGCGATCCCGAGGCGCGCACCAAAAACGCGAACAGATCCCGCGCGCGTTCCAGAAACAGCACGAAAGTGAACAGCGTGCAACCCAGCAGGGCGCTGGACGTGATTTCGAAAAACAGTGTGCGGCTTAGCAGGCGCATGGCTCTGTGCCAGCCCGAGTCATCAATTTGCGTTCGGCGGCGGAACTGTGGGCGGCTTGGGCAACTGATCCTGCGGCGGCTCGAGCTCGAGCTCGTCGAACAGCAGGCCGGGCGAAACCACGCTGGCTGGCGCCAGATAACCGCCCGCGCCCAGAATCGCCAGCGGAGCCGCCACGTTCACATAATCGAACATCTCGGTCTCCGTCGAGGCCGCCAGGATGTCGCGCAAATTGCGAGTCGTCAGTCCCCGGAAACGCAGGCCGCGGACGAGTTCCTCGCGCCCATCGGGATATACCCGATAAACCAACAGCGGCGGGCTCACGGGCCGCGCCGAGCCTCCGGATTGGGCGCTGGCCTGCGCCAGCGACTGCAACTCGGATGCGCTGGCCGAGTACGGATAGTCGAGCTTCCGGATCAGCATGGCGTAAGGTTTCCCGCGCATCGCGGCCATGTCGATCAGGCGTTTCTTCAAATCCGCCAGCGGGGTGGTTTCGCTCGATTTGACGAACAGGTTGCCGATCGCGGCCGAAAAGGCGCCGTAGTTCCCCGGCAGGCGCGCATGCCCGTTGGACTGCGGAAATCCCCGAATCGGCTGGCGCGTGGTCAGGAAGCTCTTCAGCACGCCCTTTTCGACGATGTTCACCGGCTTGGGCGGCACACCCTCCATATCGAACGGATAGAATCCCGCCAAAGGTTTCCCGTTGAACGTGGATTGCGTTGCGTCATCGGTGACCTCGAACGATTCCGGCAGGATGCGTCCGCCGATGCGGCTCTCCAACTCACTGGGAACGAAATTTACGTTCCGGCCCGGGTCTGTCAAGGGCCGCCGCGGCACGCGCAGATTATCGCCCAGCAATTGCGCCATCAACTGAGCCGCCGCGCGCGGCTCCAGGAGCACCGGACCGCTGTAGCTCTCCCCCGCCGGCGCCTGAACCAGCGCCCGCACGTTCTCGCCCACCTGCGCCAGCGATTTCGCCATCTCTGCTTCCGGCGCAAACTTGTCCAGCTCCAGCGCTTGAATGGAGACGGCATCGTGGAGCAGCATTCCATCGGGCGCCTGGCCCTCGGCCTTGGCGTACAACCAGTACAGGTCATCGTTGTACCGGACGGCGGTTCCTTCCGAGTCCATGAATGTCGTCGGACCCTGAATCAATTGCAATTCGAGAGCCGAGGACAGTACTTCCTTGTAATTGTTGAACACGGCCGCCAGCCGGGCCGCGCGCATCTTCCACGCTTCATCGTCCACTTTCGGGCGCACAATCTTGCCGATGCTGACGACGGGCGTGACTTTGGAGAAGTCCGGGATAGGCTCGGCCTTGGAAACCGCCGAATTGTTGAGGGATGCCCGCTTGCGCGACATCGATTCCACCGCCGCTTTGAACGCGCGATCGGTGCTGAGCCAAAGCTCCGTGCGGAAGTTGTTGTAGTCGTCATCCAGGGGCCAGTTGCCGTCGTAACGCGAACCGGAATAGAGGCCGCTGTAGATGTGACCGGTGTTGTCGAAATCGTAGCTCCCCACGCGCACTTGCGTCGCAGGCGAGCGGAAGTGATTGCGCGAAACCGTAACCACGGCGCCCATGGAAGCCGAGATTCGCAGAGTCTCCGCGTCGGTGACCATGTAGCTGAAGAAGTACGGCGCATCCTGACCGGCCACGACCGCCAGTTGCTTGGAGCGCTGCAATTCATCGCGCATGGCGCGCAGCAGCGGATCATCCTCCGGAATCGGCGGGCCGGAGCTTTGCGAAATTAGCCAGGCCGCCGAGCCCGCGAGGCCCGCTCCCAGCAGAACGCTTCGCAGCAGCGTGCGATGAAAGGTACGCCCGAGCCGCATCACCGGTGTAACTCCTGCCCGGCGGCAGACGGAGCCGAGAGGTACGGTGGACGGTCGCGGGAGCTATCCTTTCGCTGCACTTCAATTTCGGAAACCAGCAGCGCCGGGGCGATGGTCGATACGGGCACGTTGCCGGATTCGGCGCCGCAGATTCCGTTGAACACTTCCATCCGGTTGGATGTCGCGGCAATCTTCGAAAAACTCGCGAGCGGCGTGCCTACAATGTCCACGCCGCGCACCAGCTCATCCGGACGGCCGTCCGCGTATACACGATACACCACCAGCGGAACCACGGTGAAGGCTTGCAGCCCGCGGCGTCCCGTGGTCGTGTAGCCGCTGGTCACCTGGTCGAAGAACAGCCCGTAGGGCTTGTTCTGCCGCTTAACCTCATCGATCAGCATTTTGCGAAGCTCGGAGTCGCTCACCTGCTTTGTCGATTCGACGATCAAATTCGATTGCCGCGAAACAATTTCATTGCCGGGCGACTTCCGACCGTGGCCATTGGAATTGGGAAAACCCTGGATGGGGGAACGGGACATCAGGAACGTTTTGAGGATGCCCTTGTCCACCACCGTGACCGGGCGGGCCTTCACGCCTTCGTCGTCGTACAGGTAGTAGCCGTTGAGGGAGACATCCTCGAACTGCTTCCGCGTGGGATCGAAAACGACGCTCAAGAAATCCGGCAGCACCGGCTGGTTGATGGATTTCGTGAACGTCTGACCCTCGGACTCGTCCTTCTGGCGGTGCCCTTCGATGCGATGTCCGAAAATCTCGTGGAATAGCACGCCCGCGGCGCGCCCGGACAGAATGGCCGGTCCCACGTACGGATCCGAGGGCGGCGCCTTCAACAGTCCGGTGAGATTCGCGCCGGCTTTCCGCACGGCGGCCAGAATGTCAGAGTCCTTCGGAAGCTTGGCGGGATCGTCCGTCTCGAAGCTCTCCATGGTAGTCAGATCCATGCCGTCCTGGGCCTTGCCGTTGGCCACGATGATCAGCCGGGTGAACGGGCGGCCGTGCTCCAGGCGGGTGCCCTCGGTGGTGACCAGGGTTTCGGTCACGGTCTTGGTTTCGAACTGAATGGTCGCGTCCAGCGCGCCCGGGAACTTGGAGAATTCAGCGGACAGCTTTCTCAGACGCGTGGCCCATTCGTCGGAGTTGAATTTCAGAGGCGCCGGCGCCGAAAAATACGTCTGCGGATCTTCCTGATCGAAATCGTCGGAGCGATCCGCTGCCTGTGTGCGGAGCCGCTCATCTCCGCGGATGCGGATCAAGCGTTGCGCACTGCCGCGGTAGACGCGATCCGTCGCCAGCCACGCCGCTTGCCGGATGGCGGCCGGGTTATCCTCCAGCGCGATGGGCGTCGCAACCGTGAATCGTGGCCGGTTCTCATTCGCCACCAGGTGGTAATTGTCAAATTTCGGACTCCCGACGCGTACCGTTACGTCGAGGTAACGCGATTGGTTGTGCTGCTGGGTTTCGAGGGATCCGCGGCTCGCCACCAGCACGTAGGAATTCGTTGTGGTCACTTCATACGACATGAAGTACGGCGCCGGATCGCCTTTCTGTTTCAAAACCGTGAAGTTGCGGTCCAGTTCCTCGGAGAGGATCTTGACCAGCGGGGTCTGCGCGGAGGCGCAGCAGGACAGGAGCGCGAGAAGAGCCAAGAATGAGCGCACGACCCCCTCAGCATATCAAGGATCGGAGATGGGGATGACAACGCTGAGGCTGTACTGCTATCTTCCGGAGGCGGGACCCGGCTGCGCTCCAACCTCGGCGGGCGGTATGGGCCGAAATGCCGGCGAGGGCATTCTCCCCCGCACCGCCACGCGGAACACCGTGCCGAAATTCTTGTTTTCCGCGTACCCGCCGGCAAGCTGCCAGTGATTTTGTTTCTGACGGGCATCCGGATCGCTCAGGAACAGATTGAAGGACCGCCGGGCCGCCCAGGCGTGCAATGCATCCGTCTGCTTCCGGTCGAACTTGGCGGATTCGAGATGGGGATCCAGGCGAACGGACATGCCGCGCTTCACTTGCAGGCTCTTCTCTCCGGACCGCGCCAGGGCCTCGCCACCGTATACGCGCAAACTGCCCGATGTGCCGTTTTGAAGAATCCCAAACCGGTACAGCCCCGGGCGTGTCAGCTCCGTGATGGTCTCGCCGACTGCCATCTGGATGCGGTTCCCCTCGGGCAACTGCACGACCTCGACCAGCGCGTCGCCCCGGAAAAGCGTAACGCGGGTTTCGGCGAGCAGATCATTATCCAAACAGAGCTGGGAGTTTTCCCCGAGCCGCAGCATCACCCCCGGGGACAGGAGCAGCTCGGCTCGCCCGCCGGCAGTCGAAAGCACTTGTCCAGGTTTCATTTGGGGAAAACGGGTGGCTTTCAGCACCACGCGTTTGTTTTCGAGGGTGGCGGACCCTTGCACGTAGGTGATCAAGCCGGCCCGGGCGCTGACGATCTTTTGGGCCAGGAGATCGCCCGAGAGGGGGGCGCAGAGGAGTGGCAGGAAAAACGTTGCCACCGCGTTTCGGCCAAACGGCATGCCAGGGCCATTGTAGCGCTGAAAAGTGTTTTCGCGATCTGGCGCCCCAGCGCGATTCAGGCAGGAAGCGAGACCAGGCCGCGATCCCTCAGGCTGTTCAGCGCCAGACCATAGCGCCCGCGCACGCCGGTTTTCTCGAAAATGTGTTTCAGGTGAATTTTCACCGTCCCGGGCCGAATGCCCAGCTCTCCGGCGATCTCCTTGTTCTTCAGCCCCTGCTCAACCAGCTCGAGCACCTGTTGCTCCCGGGAGGTCAGTTCGCTGCGGGGATAGCGCTCTGAGCGGCTGGAATCGCGGAACACACAATCCTCCATCCAACTGCGTCCGGAGGCCACCGTGCGCAGGCACGCGATCACGGCTGGAACTCCCGCCGATTTTCGCAGGATCCCGCGCGCGCCGGCTTGCAGGAACCGCAGCGCCTCGGCCTCCGTGACCGAAACGCCCCACACCACGATCCCGGTGTGCAGCGGCGTTCCCGCCGCTTGAAGCTCTCCCAGCCAGTCCAGGATCGCCTGGATTCCAAAGCTTTTATCCAGAATCAGCACATCCGGCCGCTGTTTCCGGACGACCTCCGCCGCCTGCGCGAGGCTATCCGGAGCGCTCAGGAATCTCAGATCGGGAGTCCCTCTCAGCAGGTTGCGGATTCCCTCGGCAGTTACCGGCTGGGTATCGCAGATTACGACGGATCTGGCTGACTCTGTAACGGCCGGTTCCGCCGCCGTGGCGGTCCCGGTGACCGTCGTGCTGCTTCCTTTCGCGGGTACATTCATAATTTTCGTTTCCCATCCCGGCGTTTCTCAGAACGCCGGCCTTCCTTCTCGCTAATGCCGGCACTTCATTAGCTCGCGTTACATACTCTCGCAGCCCAATAGAAAAACCCCCACTTGGGCTACACGGATTAAACCCCTTGCGCAGTACTCATCAACTGGGAGTACCTCTCTCTTAGTTAAGGGAAGGCGCTGAGTCTCTCATGCTATGATCACTTCTAGTCGATTTACTTCTTTGGAACGCTTTCCAAACTGGTCTGGACGACCAAATGCAAAATCGTGATACCCGTGCCGACGTACTGAGGCGTGGTGTTGTCATCAGCCCCAATTCGCACATGGTACGGGCGCTGGCCCCGCTGCTCGAATCGCACCTGGCCGGCAGCTCCATCAATTTTGTAAACACCTACCCTTCGCCACGCGATATCGGCAGTGCCTTGGGCGGCGGATCGCTCCAATTGGTGTTTTTGGATGTCGCATCGGACCGGGAACGCGCGCTGCAACTGCTGGCCGAGATCGCGCGGCTGGGGAGCAACGTGCACGTGCTGGCGCTGCTTTCCGGCAACGATCCGGATTTCATCCTGCGGTGCCTCCGGGCCGGCGCGGCTGATTTTCTGCTCGAGCCCTTCACGGCCGAGCAGTTGGACGCGATCCTGAGCAAAATCGCCCGTCTTCAGCCCGCCGCGGAAACCTCGGCGGGGCCCGATGCGACCAAGGTTATCGCGGTGATGCCGGCCAAAGGCGCCTGCGGGGCCACCACCATCGCATGCAACCTGGCCTTCTACTGGAAGCGCATGGGAGCCAAACGCGTTCTGCTGGCGGACCTGGATCCGCTCACCGGCACGCTTTCCTTTCTATTGAAAATCAAGTCCATTTACAGTTTCCTCGACGCCCTGCAACGCGCCCACGAGTTGGATGCCGATTTATGGCGGGCCATGGTGACCACGGTGAACGGCGTGGATGTTCTGTTGGCGCCCGAGCTGATGACCGAGAATCCGCCAGAGCTGAACGATCCTTCGCCCATTCTCGAATACGCGCGGCGCGCTTACGACGTGATCATTGTGGATGCGGGAAACGTATACGGCGATTGGAACCTGAACCAGGCGCGGGCCGCCCAGGAAGTTCTGCTGGTGACCACCAACGAACTGCCCGCTTTGCAAGCCGCGCAACGGGCGCTGTCCTATCTGGATGCGAACCGCGTCGGCCGCTGGAAGATTCGGCTGCTGGTGAACCGCTATCAGCGGGATATCGGCCTGAGCCGCGAGGTCATCGGAACGGCCTTGCACACCGAGGTTTTCGACAGCGTTCCGAGCGATTACGAAGCCGTGCAGAAGGCGCTCATGGAAGGAAAACCCGTGCCGTCGAACACGGCATTCGGCAAAAGCCTGACTCATGTGGTGGAGCGGCTCGGGGTCGGGCAGAGCGCGACTTCAAAGAAGAGCGGCTCTCTGGGCGGGCTGTTCGGGCTGTTTTCCAAGACCTCCAAGTGACAGACATACCGAAACTGGCGTTCGCTTTTGAAGTGCGCGTGCAAGTCGGACCACCGATGGACCTCGGCCCAGTCCCGGGCGGGCGCAGGCGCATTGTTCCCATCCTGAGCGGCACGTTTGAGGGACCAGAACTAAAAGGACGGGTTCTGCCGGGAGGAGCGGACTGGCAAATCGTGCGCGGCGACGGATTAGGCGAACTCGATACGCGCTATACGCTCGAGACAGACGACGGCAAACTCATCTACGTGCAGAACGCCGGAATTCGGCACGCGCCTCCGGAAATCACCGCGAAGCTGATGAAGGGCGAGCCCGTCGATCCCGCGCTGGTCTACTTCCGCACGGTGCCAAAGTTCGAAACCTCGGCGCCGGAGTTGGGCTGGCTGATGCGCTCGATCTTTGTCGGCATGGGCGAGCGCTATCCGGCGGACGTCGTGATCCGCTTCTGGCGGCTGGAGTAATTCGGGGCAGGCCAGCTTAGCGAAGGGAAGAGCCTAGCTGAGCAGCTCGACGATTCTCTCGCGCACCGTAGCCGTCAGCTCCGCGCGCTGATGCGTGGACAGGCCCGCGGTCGGGATCGGCTCGCCCACGCGCAGAGTCACACTTCCGCGGTGGAAGGTCAGCGAGTGCATCGGCAGGATGTGGCGCATGCCGATCATCGCCAGCGGCACGATCGGGATCTGCGCGCGGATCGCCAGAAACGCGGCACCGTCCTTGAAATCCTGCAAGACGCCGGATTCCGAGCGCCCGCCCTCGGGAAACACCAGCGTGCTGCGCCCGTTGTGAAGCAGCGCCGCCGTGTGCTGAAGCGTCTTGATCGCCGAGCGCGGATCCTCGCGCGGCACCTGGACGTGTCCGGCGGTCTTGAGATGGGTGCCGAGGAAGGGAATCTGAAACAAGCCCGATTTCGCCAGAAACAGGAACTCTTCAGGGATATTCGCCAGAACGACCGGAATGTCCATGTAGCTGACGTGGTTGGCGACGAACACATAATTGCCGCCGGGCCGGATGCGATCGAGTCCCTCGACCCTGACCTTCACGCCTGCAATGCGCAGCAGCGAACGAGCCCAGGCGCGCGCCACCCGAAGCTGCCGCGGCGGCGTGCGGTCGAACAGGGAAATCGCGAAGCTGATCAACCCGAAGAACGCCGTAGAGAGAATGATCAGAGGGATAACGTAGATCCAGCTCCACACTCTCCAACCGAGCGCCATCGGTTCCTTCATGACTGCCAACGCCCGGCTGTATTCGTGAGAAACGCACGGCGCGCTTCTCCGACCACAAACAGCGAGCCGGTAATGACAATCACGTCGTCCTCAGCCGCGTGCGTCCTCGCATAGTCGATGGCCTGCGGTACGGTGGGCTCGATGTGGCCGCGCCCGGCGAGCTCGGCGACCACCTCGGGGCGCAGCGCGCGCGGCGTGTCGGGCGCGGTCAGCACCAGCTCGGCCGCGACCGGGAACAGAATTCCTGCGACCTCGTCGATGGCTTTGTCGCGCATCGCGCCGTAAACGAGCCAAATGCGGCGGCCGCCGTAGAAGCGTTCGAGATAGCGCGCCAGCGCGCGCGCTCCAGCGGGGTTGTGCGCTCCATCGAGGATGATATCCGGATTCGGCGAAACATGTTCCAGGCGTCCGGGCCAGCGGGCGTCGGCGATTCCGGCGGGCGAAACTCCAAGAGCGCGTAGCGCCAGCGCCGCGGTGATGGCGTTGCCGATCTGGTGCTCACCGGCCAGCGGGCAGACGATTCCGGAAAACCGCGAGCCGCGGGCGTCGATATGCAAGTCGCGGATCTCGAACTCTTCTTGGTGGGTGACTGGAACTCCCAGTTCTGCGGCGCGATTCTCCAAGATCCGGGCGGCTTCTGGACGCTGCCGCGAGAAAACGGCGGGCACGCCGGGCTTCAAGATGCCGGCCTTCTCGCCCGCAATGGCCTCAATCGTGTGCCCCAGGTAGGCTTCGTGATCGAAATCGATCGGAGTGATCACCGTAAGCGCCGGCTGGACGACGTTGGTGGAATCGAGCCGCCCGCCCAGGCCGACCTCGATCACTGCCGTCTCCACTTTCTTTTCGCGGAATAGCCAAAACGCCATAGCCGTCACAGTTTCGAAATACGTCGGGTGGCAATCGAGGTCCAGCTTTTCGGCGGTTTCATGCACCTTGTTGAAGGCGCGCTCGAAATCGGACTGGCTGACCGGGATGCCGTCGATCTGGATTCGTTCCGTCGGCTCGATCAAATGCGGCGAGGTGAACAGGCCTGTGCGCACGCCCGCTGCGCGCAGTCCGGCCTCGATCATGGCGCAGGTCGAGCCCTTGCCGTTGGTTCCCGCGACGTGGACCACGCGAAATGCACGCTCGGGATTGCCGAGCGCCGCGAGCACCGCGCGGATGCGGTCCAGACCGAGCTTGGCGGTCTTGATCTCGTTGCCCAGCGCGTACAGGAACTGGACGGAATCGGGATAGTTCACGCTCGGAAATGTCTCCTGCGGCGGTATACCAGCCAGGCGCTGCCGATCATGAGCGCAGTTCCCGCCGCCAGCTTTCCTTCAAAGAGCCAGAAGCTCTTCACCTCTCCTGTAGGGACAGCGCTCGAAACGATGGTCAACAGCGTCATGGCGATTCCGGAAACGGCGGCCGCGCGCCGTCCGGCTTTCCAGGCGCTGGCGAACAAATATAAGTAGGGGATGAATCCCGACAATACCATGAGCGAAAGCAGCGCCTGATACGCCGCGCGGAGCGAATCGCCGAGCTGCACTGCAAAAAGGAGGAACGAAGCCACGCCGCCGAACACCAGGATCGAGACGTAGGGAGTCGCCCATTGTGGATGGAGGCGTGCGAACGCCGGAGGCAAGAGATGATCGACGCCCGCGGCGTAGGGCATGCGCGACACGGCTGATCCCAGTCCTCCCCATCCGCCGATCGAGTTCCCCACAACGATCACCGCCACTAGCGGCGTAAGCCACGGCCAGCCGAGCAGGCTCGCCGCGACCTGGCTCCCGTCGGCCAATCCATGCAGTTCCGTGACAGAGGCGGGCGCGATCAGCACCAGCAGCGCCAGGGTGCCGGCGGCGTAGAACGCAGTGCAGAAAGCCGTTCCGATCCAGGTGGCGGGCACGACGGTCTTGCGCGGGTTGCGGATTTCGGCGCCCATCAGGCCGATGACTTCCATCCCGCTCAGCCCGAACGCGATCCCGCCGAAGAATCCCAGCGTGTCCCAGCTCCGGGAGGGAGCCAAATGGAGGGGAGTGGCGCTGCCGCGCCGCATCCAGACGACGGCGGCCACGGACACCAGCAGCAGCCCGAGCAGCCAGGAGGTGATGCCGCCGATGTTTTCGGTCCACTTGCCCACCTTCATTCCGATGATGTTGGTGCCCAGGCCGATCCAGATCGAAGCGAGCGTGGCCAGCACCACGTAGGTCTGGTTATCGCCCAGGTAGGCGTACTTGGGGCCGAGCGCATAAGAGCTCATGCTCATGGCGAACATCGCCGAGTTGGGAAGCGTGAGGGCGATGCTGAACCAGTACAGCCAGAAGCAGAGAAAGCCGTGCCAGGGCCCGAAATCGCGGCGGGTCCAGGCATACAGGCCGCCGGCGTCCGGATGCTTGTGGATCAGGGCCGCCACGGCCACGCCCAGCGGCGCGGCGAACAGTACCGCGGCCGCGATCCAGAGCAGCACCGACCCCGGTCCGGCGCCGGCGGCCACGGCGATCCAACGGGGGCCGATGATGCAGGCGATCGCGAACAAGGTGAGATCGCGGAGTCCAAGTTCGCGCTGGAGGTGGACTCGATGCTGCCTTTCAGGCATCCAGATCGAAGGCTGCCAGGAGGGGGATTTCGATATCGGGGTTTTCGGTGCGGAGGACTTCGGCGGCGGATCCCGCAGGATTTGTCTGCGAAAAGACCACCGCGGCGCGTTCCTGCGGGTCCACGAGCCAGACGTAGGCGACGCCGATCGAGAGATACTCCTGAACCTTGGGCAGCATGCGAACCAGGCGGTCTTCCGGAGACAGGATTTCGACAACCAGAAACGGCGGCACGGTGGGGATGGTTGTGCCAATTTCATCGTTCCGCCAGACCGCGATATCGGCGACGCGGAAGCGGCGGGAATGGATTTGAATCCGGATCTCGGGCACCACTCTGAGGCCAAGTTTGGGCCTAAGCCGCCGTAACAGGAGCAGTAGGTTCCCTTGCACGTCACCATGCGGGAGTTCACCCATATTTCGCTCGACCACTTCGCCGTCGAGGTATTCACAGTCCGGGCCGTCGAAGCTGGTCCGGAGGTATTCCTCGACGTCCATGAGGGTTTTGGTGCTCATCGGCTGCCTAGGAGCATTATGGCACCGGACCGCAGTCGAGTCTCTGGCACTCCGGGTGATTGCGGATCGCGCGGATCACGGTGAAGCCCTTCCCGCGCTCTCTCCCGCTTAAGCCGCACTGGCTTCAACCCGCAAGCACAAGCCGCTATAGTCAGATCATTGGACCCCAGTCCGACTTTTTCCGCCTTGAGGGCGTCTTTACGAACGGAGCCAAGTAGTTGATCTTCCGCGAAGTCGAAGATCGCGACCTGATCGCCAAAGCGCGGCGCGGGAACGTGGACGCCTATAACCTCCTCGTGTCCCGATGGGAGAAGCGTGTTTTTAACTATCTCCTCCGGCTGGTCTCGAACCGGGAAGACGCCTTGGATGTGAGCCAGGAAGTGTTCTTGAAAGCCTACCAGAGCCTGCCCAAACTGGACGATCCCGCCCGCTTTTCGGGCTGGTTGTTCCGGATCGCGCACAACGAAGCGTTTTCGCTGCTGCGCCGGAAGCGGCCGGAAACCGAGCTGGCCGGGGAACCGCGTCCCCCCGAGCTCGGCCCGCGGCTGCTGCCGATGGAGCTTTCTCTGGCTGTCGAAAACGCCCTGAATCGCCTGAGCGAGGATCAGCGCGAAGCGGTCCTGCTGAAGGTCTACCAGGGGTTCAAGTTCGAGGAAATGGCCGAAATTCTGGAGTGCCCGGTGTCGACCGTCAAATCGCGGCTGTACACGGCGCTCGAACTGCTGAAGACAACGCTAGCTCCGGAACTGCTGCGAGGTGAATCATGAATTGCGAATCCAAGCATGACTGGAAAGCGTATGCGCTCCGGGAGCTTGATCCGGATTCCGCCCGGGCGGCGGAAGCGCATCTGGCGTCCTGTTCCCACTGCCGCGAGGAACTGGCGACGCTTCGCTTGACCCTGGATACTCTGTCCGCCTTGCGTGACGAAGAAGTCCCGCGCCGCATCGCTTTCGTCTCGGACAAGGTTTTTGAGCCGCGCTGGTGGCAGAGGGTCTTCAGCCCCGCCTTCGCCGGAGCATGCCTGGTTGCCGCCGCGATCCTGGTGCACGGCGCGATGCGGCCCGGTCAGGCAGAAGTGGATGCCGCCGTGAGCAAGGCAGTGGCGCAGGTGGAAGCCCGGCATGCCCAGCAGGATCAGGTGATTCAGGTCCTGTCCGATCTGATCGAGCAGCGCGATAAGCAGGTCGCGAACATGTACGTGTCCAACGCGGCCTTGATTCGCCGATAAGGAGATCCCATGAATATCCGACATTCGTTGTTTCCGGCAGTGATCCTTGTGATGCTGACTTCCGCCGCCTACGCGGCGGCGGGAGAGGCCCCGCGCGTGGACCGGACGCAGATGGAAAACGTCGAGAAAAGCCTGGACGCGATGCTTCTGCGCTTTACACCCGACAATTCCCATACTCTGATCGGTCTCACGCGCGGGATCTATTTGGAAGGCGTGGGCGCGGTGCTCACGGCCGAGGTCATCCTGGTGAACGCGCCGGTGAACATCATGCATCCGCTGCCGACCAAGGATGAAATCGTGCAAATGCACAAGAAAAAGCTGGAACGCGTGCCAATTCTGAAAAAAGTCTTGAAGGACGCGCTGGTCTCCGCTGCCGCCTCGCTCAATTCCATCCCGCCGGACGAGCAGGTGGTGATCGCCGTGGTCCTGCCGCGCTTTACGTTCGAAGACGCTTCCGGTCTGCCGGTGCAGGTGACGGTGCAGGCTCCCAAGAGGAAGCTGCTCGAAGCCAAGGGCCCGGCGCTCGATGCGTTGATTCGCGTGACCGAAAATTAGTTTCAGATGCGGCTGGGCGAGATCCTGATCGAGCGGAAACAGATTACCGGGGAGGATCTCGCCCGCGCCCTGGAAATCCAGCGCGAACGCAGCGGCGAGAAGCTGGGCAAGATTCTGGTCGATCTGGGTTTCATCGCCGCCCGCGACGTTCTGTCCGCCCTGGCGGAGCAGTTGCAGGTTCCGGTGCTCGCCATCGAAGGGCCTCCTGCGGTGTCGCCCGAGATCGAAACACTCGCGCCGCGCTTTCTGCGCCAGTTTCGTTGCCTTCCTGTCGCGCTTCACGATCACACGGTCACGCTGGCGATGGCCGATCCGCTGGATTTCGAGACGCGCAACACCGTGGCCGCCTCAACAGGATTGAGCGTGCAAGTGGCCCTCGCGCCGGAGCAGGACATTCTCGACGCGATCGACCGTTACTACGGGCAGACGGCCAAGAGTGAGGCCGAACTTGCCACACCGGCGGGCGAATCCTCCGAGGATCTGGAGCACCTCCGCGACATGGCTAGCGAGGCGCCGGTGATCCGGCTGGTGAACGCGATGGTTGCGCAGGCGGTCGAGCAGCGCGCCAGCGATATTCACATCGAGCCTTTCGAGAAGGAATTCCGCATCCGGTACCGGATTGACGGCGTTCTGGTGAATCAGGCTCCGCCGCCGCGCGAATTGAAAGCCGCCATCATCTCGCGCGTAAAGCTGATGGCGCGCCTGAACATCGCCGAGCGCCGGCTGCCGCAGGACGGACGGATCAAGATCAAGACGCTCGGCCGCGAAGTGGATCTGCGCGTGTCCACTTTGCCGACGCTGTATGGCGAAAGCGTCGTCATGCGTTTGCTGGACCGCTCCGCGGGGGATTTCTATGATCTTGAGCGCCTGGGGTTTGACGATCACATGCTGCGGCGCATGGAATATTACACGTCGCTGCCGCACGGCATTTTCCTGGTGACCGGCCCGACCGGCAGCGGAAAATCCACCACACTCTACTCGGCGCTCAAGCGAATCAATCAAACCGACAAGAAGATCATCACCATCGAAGATCCGGTGGAATACCAGATGGACGGGATCAACCAGATCCACGTGAACCCGCAGATCGGGCTGACGTTCGCCAGCGGCTTGCGGCACATCGTGCGCCAGGACCCGGACGTGATCATGGTGGGCGAAATTCGCGACCGGGAGACCGCGGACATCGCCATCCGCGCCGCGCTCACCGGCCACTTCGTGTACTCGACCTTGCACACCAACGACGCGCCCAGCGCGATCACCCGTCTGACCGATATGGGCGTCGAGAACTATTTGCTGACTTCGTCGCTGGTGGCGGTGCTGGCGCAGCGGCTCGTGCGCGTGATCTGCACCGAGTGCCGCCAGCCGGCAGGCGAGGCGACGGCGCCGGACGGCCAGCGGGTTCCCGCGTTCCGGGGCGCCGGATGCGACCATTGCTTTGGAACTGGTTATCGCGGCCGGGTTGGCATTTTCGAGCTGATGGAGTTGCAGGAAGAACTGCGAGGTTCGATCATGCGGAACGAGGACGCAAGCATCATCACCGCCGTGGCGCGGCGGCGCGGGATGCGCAATCTGCGCGAGGATGGCTGGCAGAAAGTTGCGCGCGGCGTGACCACTCCGGATGAAGTGATCCGCGTGACGCAGGAATTCTAGTTCGATGGCCACGACGTTTTTCTTCCGCGCAGTCGCTTCCGATGGCAAGCCCCGCACCGGAACGCTCACCGCCGAAAACGACAAGCTGGCGGCCAGCGAACTGCGCCGCCAGGGGCTCATCCCGGTCTATATCGGCCTGGAGAGAAAGAGCGGCGGCATCGAGCTGAAGCTCCCTTCGTTCGGAGGCGGCCGGCGCAAGGACGTTCTTTTTTTCACCCAGGAACTCGCCACTCTGCTGAATGCCGGCGTGCCGCTCGACCGGGCGCTTTCGATCGTCGCCCAGCTCACCACGCGCGGCGATTTCCGGAGCGTGGTGCTGGACGTGATGCGGATCCTCAAAGGCGGCAAATCGCTGGCGGATAGCCTGGCCACGCGGCCGTCCCATTTTTCCGATCTGTACATCAACATGGTCCGCGCGGGCGAAGCTTCCGGATCGCTGGCTCAGATTTTCGAAAGGCTCGCCGAGTTTGAGCGCACGCGCGACGATCTGCGCGGCTACATCGTCAGCTCGCTGATCTATCCCTGCCTGCTGACGCTGGTCGGCCTGGGATCGATCTTTGTGCTGCTGAATTTCGTGGTTCCGCGCTTTGCGCTGATTTTTTCCGATCCGCGGATGAAGATCCCCACGCCGACGCTGATCCTGCTCGAAGTCAGCGCGATCGTGCAGGCGTACTGGCTTCCGGCGGCGCTGACGCTGCTGCTGGCAAGCGTGCTCTTTCAGGTTTACATCCGAACCCAAGCCGGCCGGCTCTGGTGGGATTCGATCCGGTTGCGGATGCCGCTGCTAGGCGATGCGCTGCGCAAGGCGGAAACGGCGCGTTTCGCGCGCGCGATGGGGACCCTGGTGGCCGCCAGCGTTCCGCTGGTGCAGTCGATCTCCATTTCGCGCGGCATTCTGAGCAATCGCCGCATGGCAGGCACGCTTGAGCAAGTTGCGCAAGGCGTGAAGCGCGGCGAAGGCATCGCCGGGCCGCTCACCAAGGCAGGCGAGTTTCCGCCGCTGGCCGGGCATCTGCTGAGCGTCGGCGAGGAGACCGGTCATTTGGATGCGATGTTCAACCGCATGGCCGACATTTATGACGGCGAGACGCGAACCGCCATCCGGCGTTTCACGGCGCTGTTCGAGCCGCTCATCATCCTGGTGATGGGCCTGGTAGTGGGAAGCCTGATCATGAGCCTGATGCTGGCCATCACGAGCATCAACGATATCGCAATATGAAAACCAATCGCACAAGACAATCCGAACGAGGCGTCACTCTTATCGAAATGCTGGTGGTGATTACCATCATCGGTCTGATCGCCGGGCTGGTGACCGTGAACGTCATCCGCCAGGGAGAAAGCGCCAAGCGCACCGCGGCGCGAGCGCAGATCAGCTCCTTCATGAACGCACTCGGAATCTACAAACTGGATACCGGCAGTTATCCGCCCACTTCGCAGGGCCTTCAGGCGCTCCGCGTGAAACCGGGAGACATACCGAACTGGGCGGGGCCGTATCTGCCCAAAGACGTTCCGCTCGACCCTTGGGGGCGGCCCTACGAATACAAATTCCCGGGCGAGCACGGCGACGAGCCCGATGTGATCTCGCTCGGCGCCGACGGGCAGCCAGGCGGGGATGCGAACAATGCGGACATTGTTAGCTGGAGCAATAAGTAACGCGCGCCCTCTTGCGTGCCGCCTCGACGCTCGGGTCGCGGCCTCCCGGCGGGCGTCAAGAAAAGTCTCGGCGCGCCACACACGAGTGTGTGCGCCGCGCGCGGGCGTCACCCTCATTGAGGCGCTGATCGTGGTCGCGCTGGTGGCGATGATCGCTGGGCTAAGCTACCCCTCTGTCAGCGCGGGTCTCGATACGCTGCGTCTGCGCTCCACCTCTGACGCGATCGTTTCATTCCTGAACATTGCGCTGGATCACGCCGACCGGCGTCAGCAGGCCGTCGAACTGGTCGTCTCTCCGCGCGAGAATCTGCTGTTGAGCCGCACCGCGGATCTGGGGTTCACGAACCGTCTCGATCTTCCCCCGCAGCTCCGCATCGTCTCGGTGCAGCCGGCTTTGCCGACTGTTGATGATCCTCAGGAGCCGCGGCGCTTTCTGCTCTATCCCGGCGGTTCGGTGCCGCGCATCGGCATCGAGATTTCCACGTCGCAAGGCCGCCGGCGCATGATCGGCGTCGATCCGGTCACGGGCTCACCGCTTTCTGCCGCGGGAGCGCTCCCATGAAGCCACAGCAGCGCGGGTTCACTCTCCTCGAAGCTCTGGTGGCCACGATGATCATGGGCGTGGCGATTGCCGGAATTCTCAATGCTCTCGCGGCTTCGTCCCGGAACGTCACGCGCCTGACGCAGGCCGATCGCGCAGTGGTTCTGGCGCGCTCCAAGATGGACGAGTTGCTGGCCGACCAAGGTCTGCCTCGCAAAACCTTCCTGGAGGGCCGCTTTGCGGCAGTACAGGCCGGGCCCACGGACGCAGGCTGGCGCGCGCGGGTGATTCCTGTCGAATACGCTCCCGACGCAACGGTCGATTTCAACTGGGTGATCGACCGCATCGAGCTCGAAATCTGGTGGATGGAGGGAGCCACGCGGCACAGTTTTTCGCTCGAAGGCTATCGCCGCGCTCTGCTGGCGAGCGGAGAGGGCATCTAGTGGCGGCCAGGTCCCAGCGCGGCTTCACGCTCATGGAGCTCATGATCGCCATCACCCTCGTGGCGGCGCTCGCCACGGGTATGCTGATGGCCCTGCGGGGAGGCTTGCTGTCGCTCAACCGGACGCAAGCGCGGTTGGAAGAAAACCGGCGAGGCTTGGGCATCCAGCGGATCCTGCATATGCAACTCGCCGGCGCGATGCCCGTACGGACGGGCTGCGCAGGCCAATTGAGCCCGTTCGCCCTTCGCGGGACGTCCTCGGTGCTCCTGATGGTGAGCACCTATTCGATTACAGAAGGCGCGCGGGGGTATCCCCACGTTGTCGAATACCAGGTGGCGCCCGACCAGAACGGGACGGTCCAGTTGATCGTCAATGAGCGCCCCTACACGGGTCCGGCCAGCACGGCGGGCTTCTGCGGCGACAGCGTCGCAGCGCAGGGATCGGCGCAGCCGTTTATCGCCGCCAGCGGTCTGGCGTTCTGCCGGATCTCCTATCACCAGATGAATCCGGACACGCAATTTCAAGGAGGCGGGTGGGTGAACGCCTGGAACGAACCCAATTTGCCCACGGCTGTCCGGGTGGACATGGCCCCCGCGGCGGCCGATCCCAACCGGTTGCCCGTCATGTCCGTCACGGCGTTGCTCCACACCAACCGGTTCTTTGACGATCCGCCCTATGCAGACCAGCAGCCGTGAAACAGCGACCTGTGAAGAAGCCGGTGAGAAAAGGCAGTCGTGAAAAAGGCGGAGCGCTTCTGACGGTTCTGTGGATTTCCGCGGCGCTGGCGGCGATCGCATTTTCCGTGTCGACCTCGATCCGCGCCGAGGCGGACCGAGCCAGTTCGGCGGCCGACGGTCTGCGCGCCACCTATCTTGCGACCGGATCGGTCGACCGGGCCATTCAATGGCTGCTGTGGGGAACGGTGTCGCCTCGTTTCTTCGACTACACGCACTACAGCGAAAAGCCCCGTTTGTACTTTTCCTATCCAAGCGGCGACGTGGTGGTGGAAATGATGCCCGAGGCCGCCAAGCTTGACATCAATAACGCTTCGGGAGACGATCTGGTCCGCCTGCTGACCGCGATCACGGGAGATCCGGGGCGGGCCCAGGGACTGGTGGGCGCCATCCGCGGCGGTGCGCCGGCAGATGCGGCGCTTTCTTCGCCGCCGGGTTCGACTTTCCAGGCCGGGCCTGCGTCTTTTCAAGAGATTGAAGATTTGTTGCTGGTGCGCGGCATGACTCCGGAACTGTTCTATGGGAATTACGTGGAGGAGGGAGACGGGAGCCTGTCGCCCCGGGGCGGCCTGCGCGACAGCGTCTCGGTATGGGGATCGATTGGGCCCTTTGACGCCAACGCTGTGAGTCCCGCATTGCTCCAAGCTCTGGGAGCGTCGCCGGGCGCCGTCGCGCAATTCATGCAGCGCCGGGCGCAGCAGCCTTTCCGCGATCTGGGCGAGGTGGCAGCGCTGGGCATTCCGGTGGACCGGCTGAACCTCAACGCGCAGCACCTCATCTGGAACATCCGCGCTACCGCCCGCCTGCGGCGTCCCGACGGGACGCCATCGGAAGTTGTGCGTTCCGCTTCGGCCATTGCCAAGATTGTCCTGCCGCCGCGCATCCGAAACCGTGTGCTCGGCCCGATCCGTCTGAAGGTATTGCGATTCTACGAAGACGCCTGGTCGGAGTTTGTGGCTGCCACGCCTGCTCCGGGAGCCGGAGTGAATTTCCAATGATTCCCGCGGGTCTCAGAAAATGGCTCGCCATCGGAAGCGGCGTGGGAATCGAAATTTCGGGACCGCGAGGCAGCGAGAATCTGCATATTTCCGCGGTCCGCGTCCGGCCGCAAGGCCCGCGGCTGCTGGCCCGCCTCGCGGTCGAGGATTTCCAGCACCAGCCGGCCGCGGCCTGGGGCGCCGAGTACACCGCTTTTCTTCGCAAGCTGGAAATTCCCCATGTCGCGGCGAACATCGTGCTCCCCCGCCACGAAGTGATCGTGCGGCAGCTTGTACTACCGGGGGTGTCGGGCAAAGATCTGGAAGGCGCCGTGCGATTCCAGTTGGACGGATTGCATCCCTACAGCGAAGAGGACGTGCTCTCGAGCTGGACGCGCCTGGAGAACTCTTCCACGGTGCTGGTAGCCATCGCCCGGGCCGCCACCATCCAGCGCTACGCCACATTGTTCACGGAAGCCGGTATCAAGACCGCGGGATTCACTTGTTCGGCCGCCGCCACCTACTCGGCTTTGCGTCTGTACGGGAACGAGCCTCCCGCCGGTATCCTGGCCTACGAGGCGGCCGGGAGCGGCATAGAGATTTACGGCGAGAGTCCGGCACGTCCGATTTTTTCCGCGACGTTTCCGCAGCCCTTGGAGCGCGCGGCGGAGCTTGCATCGGCGGAACTGCGGTTTGAGACAGCGCCGCCGGTGCGCGCTTTGAGTGAGCTGTTGGGAGCCGAACCTGCGCTGCCCTATGCCGCGGCGCTCGGATCGGCCTGTCCGCGCCTGTGTCTTCCGCTGAACTTATTGCCCGCCGACCAGCGCCAAGGCAGCTCGCTGATGGTCTGGGCGCCTACCACGGCGCTCGCCGCGCTGGTGCTGCTGGCGGCGGGCGCGACCACCGCGCTGCCGGGATTCGAAGATCGCCGCTATGCGCACGAACTCCAGGCCGAGATCGCCAAGGTGCAGCCCGCGGCGGCGCGCGCCGCCGCCCTCGACCGCCAGATCGACCTGACGCGCCAGCGCACCATTCTGCTGGACGCATTCCGCGCCCGGACCAAAGCCGATATGGATGTCCTGGCCGAAATGACGCGCTTGCTGGCGCCCCCGGCATGGCTTTCTTCTCTCGATCTGAACGGCCAACAGGTGAGCGTCACGGGAGAGACCGATCAGGCCGCTCCGTTGCTGAAGGCGATCGATGCCTCGCAACAGTTCGAATCCTCGGAATTCGTTTCGCCGCCCGTGCGCAGCGCGGCTGGCGAGGCGTTCCGCATCCGGACCACGCGCGAAGCCAGCCGTCAGGGGAAACTGCCATGAGAACTCTCGAACCGCGGGAAAAGAAGGCTCTGATGGCCCTGGCGATCGCGATCGGAGTCAGCGCCGTGGTGCTGGCCTACGAATTCTGGCCGCAATCTTCCGCGGATACGATTGCTCCGGCTTCGGCGCAATCCGTGCAGCAGTTGGAGCAGCGCCTGGCCCGAGTGCGCGAAACGGCTGCGTCCGTTCCCGCCAAGCAAGATGTGTTGAAGAAAGTCGCCGCCGACCTCGAAACCCGGGAAAAAGGTTTGATCCGCGCCGAAACCGCGCAGCAGGCGCAGGCACAAGTGATCACGATTCTTCGGGGATTGGGCGCGGCTGAGGCTCCCCCCATTGAGATCCGTGCGACGGAACTCGGAGCCATCACAGAATTCGGCGACAACTACGGGGCGGTGAACGTCTCGATTCAGGTGGAATGCCGAATTGAACAGTTGCTGAACTTTCTGGCGGCGCTGGCGGCGCGGCCCGAGCTGATCGCGACGCGCGATCTGCGCGTAGTGGCCGCCGATCCCAAGCAGAAGACTCTGAACGTGCGCGTCACCGTCGCCGGCATTGTGCCGAAAAATCTGGCGCCCCAGAAAAAGGGAGCGTAGCGGCAAGAGAGGAGGAACATGAACCGAAAAATCCTGGTGTTGAACCTTGGACTCCTGCTCGCGCTGGGCCTGCTCGGCTGGGTGCTGCGCGCGCATTGGCAACAGGCGCGTGCGCGGCAGTTGGCTACGCTCTCGAAACAGCCTCGCCCCAGCGCACAGATCCCGCCGCCTTCGCCCGCGCCGCCCGAACCGGCCGTTCCGGCGAATTATCTAGAGGTCGCGCAGAAGACGCTGTTTTCCAAGGACCGCAGCCCGGACGTGATTATCGAAGCGGCGCCCCCGCCGCCGCCGCCTAAGGAGGAGCCTCCCCCGGCGCGTCCCTTCTATTACGGACAAATGGGAATCGGCGAGCCGGTGGCGTTTCTCAGTACGGCCAAGGGTGGCCAGAAAGGTTTCCATGTGGGCGATGCGGTCGGACCGTTCACGCTGGTCGCGTTCAACCGCGAAACCATCACATTCGAATGGCACGGCAAGGAATTGGAGTATCCTCTTGCCGAGCTCAAGCCCAAAGAAGCCGCGCCGCAGAGCGCCGCCGTGCCCGCCGCTGCCCAGCCCGTATCTGCCGGGCCTGTGATCGGCATCACGCAGGAGAAAGGTCCCGTGGTCGGCCAGCAGAACGGGGAAATTCGTTCCTGTGTCACAGGCGACAACAGCCCGGCCGGAACCGTTAAGGACGGTTATCGCAAAAACGTTACGCCCGGGCCTTTCGGCCCGATGTGTCTATGGGAGCCCATTAGATGATTCGTTTCCCCCGCGATAAGAAGATCTGGATTTCGATGGCCGCGCTGGCCGTCCTGGCCGTGGCGCAGGCTCCGGCGCAGCAGCCGCCGGCGCAGCAGCCGCCGGCACAGCAACCTCCCGCGGCGCAGACCCAGGCGCAGCAGCCTCAGGCCAACGGAATCGTTCTGAATTTACAGGATGCTTCGCTCACCGAAGTGATCGACCAGCTCGCGCGCCAGCTTCGCATTAACATCCAGGTGGATCCGCGGGTGAAAGGAACCGTCACCATCAACACCTATGGCGAAACGCGCGACCTGGATCCGCGGAATCTGTTGGACTTGCTTCTCCGGGTGAATGGCTTCGGAATGGTGCAGGAAGGTGAGATCTACCGCATCGTGCCGCTGGCGGATGCAGTCCGCCAACCCATCCCGTTTCAGGTGAACGGACGGGACATCCCCGCGGACGATCAACTGATGTTGAACCTGGTCTTCCTGAAGTACGTCACCGCCGAGGAACTCAGCAAAGTCTTGCAGGAGTTTACGGATCCGAACGCGGTTCTGAAAATTTATCCCCCCGCGAACCTGATGTTCATCCTCGACAGCCGCCGCAATATGCGCCGGTTAATGGAACTGGTCGCGCTGTTCGACAGCGACACCTTCGCGGGCGACCGCGTACGGCTTTACGAGCTTCACAACGCGCGGCCTTCCGATCTGGTGAAGGAACTCGAGAATATCTTCAAGTCGATTTCGCTCGATACGAAAAACGCTACTGTGCGCTTTCTCCCGGTTGACCGCATCGGGACGATGATCGCAGTCGCTCCGAACCCGGGAGTTTTTGAAACCGTCGAGACCTGGATCAAGAAACTCGATGTGCCCGTCTCGATCACCAGCAGTGTGATCGACACGTATGTTTACCGTGTTCGTTACGGCCGCGCGGATTGCCTGGCGATAGCGCTGAACCAGCTCTATATGCCCTTGTACGGCGGTTACGGAGGATATGCAGCCATGGCGGGCATGAGCCCGTATGGATATGGCGGCGGTTACGGAGGATACGGCGGCGGGTACGGCGGGTACGGTGGATACGGAGGATACGGAGGTTATGGCGGTTATCCCGCCGGGGGATTCGGCGGAGTTGCGAACGGCGGGTATGCCAGCCAGAACAGCTTCAACAGTCAATTTGGCGGCGCCGGCGCATGCGGCACGATGGGTGGTTTCGGCGGCGGATTCGGCGGATACGGCGGGTACGGAGGATATGGCTATCCCACATTCGGCGGATATGCGGCGCAAACGCCGCTTGGTCCGGGAGCAGGCGTCGGGCCTTTGGGTGCGGCGCCCGCAGCTCCTGGCGCTCCGGCCGGAAGCGCGCAGCAGCCTTCCACCGCAGGCGGCGCGTCCGGTACGAATTCGCAGAATCCGCCGCGTATCGTGGCCAATCCGCTGGACAATTCCTTGCTCATTCAGGCCGATGCCCAGCAATACCAGGCGATTCTGAAGCTCTTGAAGGAGCTGGACGTGCCCCCCCGCCAGATCTTGCTGGAAGCCAAAGTCTACTCTGTCGCCATGACCGGCAACTTCGCGATGGGTGTGAACTATTACTTCCAGCAGGTCAGCGGAAAGGAGCGCAAACCCACGGCAAGCCTGGTCAATGCGGTCACGACGATGTCGGCGGGCACGGTAGTAGGCCAGGCCAGAGAGCTGCTCGCGTTCTTGAGCCTGGCGGATAACGCTTCGAACGCGCGCATCATCTCAGAACCAAGTCTTATCGCGACCGACAGCATCCCGGCATCGATCAATGTCGGCACGCAGGTTCCGGTGCTGACCGGCACTTCGATCATCCCGGGCGGCGGCACCAATACGCAGACACAGGGAATTTCCTCGCACAACACCGGCGCAACGCTACAGGTGAATGCGCGCGTGAATCCTAGCGGCGTAGTGACGCTCATTATCAACCAGGAAGTCAGTAAACCCGTGACGACTACCACGTCCGACATTCCCACGCCCTCTTTCGACCAGCAAGTGGTGCAAACGCAGATCACGTTACAGGACGGGGACACGGTCGCCATTGGCGGAATCATCTCCGAGAACACCAGCAGCGCCTCGGCTGGAATCCCCGGGCTGAACCGGATCCCGGTGCTGGGCGGAATCTTCGGCAGCAAGACCTACAGCCGTGACCGCAGCGAACTGATCATCTTCATGACGCCGCACGTGATCTATGACACCACCGACCTGCTGGAAGCCAGCCAGGAGCTGGTATCGCGCGTCCGGAAACTTCGCAAGTACATTACTGAATAAAGCGCCCGGCAGGAGAGCCGGCGCCTAAAGGTGCAGCGAGCACACGCACTGCCGGCACACTGGATTGCTCGCGACATCGAGCGCCGCGCGAAAATCGAGCGCGCGCGGAGTGTTCAGCGCTTGGTCGAGCGGCTGCGAGCAAATCGAAGCTACGGGCGGGTGAAAGAAACACGGCCGCACGGAGCCGTCGATTCCCACGACGGCCGAGACCCGCGGCGCATTGCAATGCGGCGCCTCCGGCTCCTCCAGCCCCAGGTGCGCTCGAAAATGCCGCACGATGCGCTGAAGGTGCGGCGGCCGGTCGATTACGAAGGGATCTTCCTCCAGGGTTTCGATCTGCTGTTCGAGCACGGCCAGTTCCGCCATGGTCAGCGAGATTTTGGCTTGCCGCGCCGGGCTCCACGCCTCGATGCGGTGGAATGCAGTTGATGTGAGGTCGGCCGCGAGAAAGGAAATCGAATTCAGGCCGATCTGCTTCGCGCTTGTGGCCGTGTCCACCAGGGCGGCGTGATTCGCTTTCTGCACGGTGCACCGGGCGCCGATCTGGAACCCGGGCCGGTGCGCACGAATGGCTCGAACGCCTTCGGCCAGGCGCTCGAACGCGCCCGGAACGCGCCGGATGCCATCGTGAATTTCCGGCGGGCCATCCAGCGAAGCGATCGCATCGTCCAGGCGCTCCGCGATTTCACGCGCGAAACGCGTGAACAGCAGTCCGGTGGAGAGGATCGTCACGCGGACCCCATGCCCGCGCAGCAGGTTCGCGAGGGCGAACAGGTTCGAGTGCATCAGCGGCTCGCCCCCGGTGAACACGGCCCAGCGGACCTGCAAGCGCTCGATCGCCTCCATCTGCGACTCGAGCTGCGCGAGCGAAAATTCACGGTGCTCGCCCGTTTGCCAGATATCGCACATCACGCAGCGGCAATTGCAGCGGCTGTGCGCGTCGATGACGAGGACCGGCAGTTTCTCGATCGCGTGATTCACGAGCACACCTTGCGTCCCGCCAGCCGGACGTCATCGCCTACGTACAGCGCCGTTTCGGAAAGCATTTGCGGGACATTCCACCGCACCAGCACGGGCGGCCGGCCTTCGATCCACAGCGGATGGAACTGGCGGCAGAGGCGCGCCGGAAGCGCACGTGCCAGCCGCGGTCCGATCAACTGAAGCCGGTCGCCGATCACCACCAGCTCTGGCGGCTCGCCGAATCCGGAGGCGGCGATCCAGTCGTCCGGCCGCGGCGGCAGACGCAAAAGACGAATGCCGGCGTCGCCCGCGAGATCCATAAGTGCCCGGTCCAGGAACACGCGCGCGCTCCGAATTTCGTCCAGCAGATCGCCTTCCGCGGTGAGCGGCGAATCCGTTCCCAGCGCCATCGGGATGCCGCACGCCGCATCCCGCCGATCGAGCGTGCGTCCCAGTGTGAACAGATTGGACCGGGGGCACCAGATTACGCCCGCCCCGGTCTTGCGGATCAGGTTCCAACCTTCTTCCTGGAAACCTACGGCGTGAACCAGGACCGTGCGCCCGGTAAGCACGCCGAGCTCATGCAGTTTGAATATTTCTTCCGCAGACTCGGCGTCGCTTCCCTCTCCGGCGTGGATGAGGAAAGGCGCTCCGGGGGGCGTCGCATCGAATCGCGCGCGGATCTCCGGTTCAAACGCGAGGGAGTGCGCCCAGCCGTAGCGCCGCACAACACGAACCGGGAAAAGGTCATCGAATACGCCCTCGTAAGGATTGTGGTGGCAGACCGTAGTGACCCCGCACGCCAGATTCCGCAAGCCGCCCCACCTCAGGCGCAGCGGTTTGGGAATTTGCAGATGCTCGCGCAGCGGCGATTCGCCGGGACGATAAATATCGCGCGCCCACTCGGTGGCGTTCGCGTAAATCCGGCGGCCCAAGCGCGGGAAAAGCGCGAATTCCAGATGGTCGTGCGCGTTGATCAGCCCGGGCAGGACCTGCAAGCCCTCCAAATCGAATTCAACTCCCTCGATGGTTCGTTTCATTTCTTTGTCCAGCGCGCGACAAAGATCGCGGCGTGGCGTGAAGCCTCCTCGAACTGGGCCGGTTTTCCCGCCTGGGCGAACACGGCGCGCTCGGGCTCGCCGAATTTCCGCTCTGTGAGGCAATCCAGCTTCAGTCCCGGCGCGGCGAGATCCTCCAGTTCATAGAGTTGGTGCGCGACGTGGATCACATCCGCACCGTGCCGGAAGGCCCGGATCCATCCGCGGCGGATCGCGTCCGGATGAACATCGCTTACGAGCACGACGCCGCCCGCCCGTGTCACCCGCGCCAGTTCCGGGAGGCATTCCGGAGCATAGCCCATAGCGAAGGCGCAGATCGTCAAGTCCCCAAGATCATCGGGGAACGGCAGCCGGTTGGCATCTGCAAGCACCGCCGGCCGGGGCGCATGCGCCAGCATGTTTCGGCAGAAATCGGCTGCGATGGTGCGCGCTCCCCGCGCCTGGCAGTAGGAAGCCCAGCGCCCGGTTCCGGCGGCGGCGTCGATCACCGTCGCGCCGCGGAGCGCAGGGAGCAGCGGAATCATGGCGCGCCGTTCCAGAGTCAGCATCGGATTGGGAGCGTTATTGTAATTGGACGCCAGAAGCCGGTAGGCTTCATTCGCGGGGAGCGTGATCATACGCTCTCAACTTTGGGGCGCCTGGGCCGCAGGACCTTCTGCGCGAAGACCAGTTCGTACGGCCAGAAGTACAGCCCCAGCCAATATCGCCAGCCGCTCAAGGTCTTCAAAACGGCGCGCGCCCATCGCGGAAGGCTGATGTCCTGGATGGTGGGCCACCGGCATTCCATCACGGTTTCGAAGGCGTCGATGAGCCGCTTGGTTTTGCGGGGAAGCCACGGCAGCGCCGGATCTTTGCGCACGGTGAAGTTGTACCAGCGCGGCGAGGCCCATTCCTCCGGACTTTTCGGAAAAGAAAACTGTCCGTCGATTTCGCCGTACATGCCATCGGGATGCGGCGTCGGGATATAGTGCTGCACGATGATCTCGGCACGCGGGTTGATGCGTTTGATCCGGCGCATGAACTGCATCGCCTCGCGCGCGTCGCGCTCAGGCTCCTTGGGATTCCCGATCACGAAGGAAAATTCCGGGATGATGCCGAATTTGCGGATGCGGCTGGCGATCTCCAGGATCTGCGCGGCGGTGAGCTGCTTGTCCATTTCGCGCAGGCGCTGGTCGGAGCCCGATTCCGCGCCCAGGAAAATCATTTCGCAGCCGGCGCGCCGCAGCGCGTGCATGGTTTCGTCCGAGTAGCGCAGCAAGGCGTCGATGCGCCCCTCACACCACCACTTCAACTTGAGCGGGGCGATGCGCTCTGCCAGCTCCGCCGCATCCGCTTCGCGCAGGAAGAAATTATTGTCATAGAACTGCACCGCATCGATCCCGTATTCGCGCTGAAGATGCGTCAGGATGGCCGCCGTGCGCTCCGGCGACTCCGCCTTCTGCCGGCCGAGCGCGACCTTGGTCACGCCGCAGAATTTGCACCGGTACGGACAGCCGTAGCTGGCGTGATGCACCGCGGTCCGCGCGCCCAGGAACGTCCGCGCAATGTATTTTGCCGGTTCGCGCAGGCGATGATACGGCATCCATGGGAAATCGCCAGGCGAGCGGATCGGCCGGTCCTGCGTGTGCACGTGCAGCCCGAATTGGTCCTTGTACGAAACGCCCGCGATCTCGCGGAGATCGCGGCCCTCGCGCACGGCTGCGAGTAACTCCGGAAACGTGTCCTCGCCCTGGCTGCGCACCAGTACGTCGACGTAGGGAGCATTCAACGCGGCGTCAGGATACAGCGACGGGAAATATCCGCCCCAGACGACGGGGATTTTGGGATACCGCGCCCGAACCTCCTTCGACAGCGCGATCGCCTGCACCATCTGCGGCCCAGGCATGACGGACACGCCAAGCATCTCGAGCGGCTTCTCCTGCGCGATCCGGCCGATCGTGTCCAAAGGATGAGGATCGATGTTGCCGTCGACGATCTCGTATTCTTCCTTGCCTTCGAGAATCGCCGCCAACGCGAGAACCGAAAGCGGAAAGCGCCGGTTTTTCGGCCGCGTGCTGCGAGGATGGAGCAGAACGATCATTCGTGTCGAAAACGTCCCTCCAGAATCCAGAAACGCGAGGGCGGCCGCTGCCCCCGAAGGCGCGCCTTCCACGGCCGCAGCGCCCACGAGAAACCGTACCAGGGGCGGTGAACCTTCCAGGTGATCCGCAAATCTCGCGCCAGAGAATCGAGCATCGGTTCGTCCAGATACTCGATGCTGCCCAGCGCCTCGGAGCGGAACCCATGGGTTTGTTCGAAGAACGCCTGGCGTTCGGATCGCATCTGTTCGCCATGTTCCATGCGCCTGTAGACCGGCGAATCGAGAATCACCACGCGGCCATCCGGCCGCAAGCATCGGCGCACCTCAGCCAGGGTTCGCCGGTAATCCGGCGAGTAATGAAACGAGGCGTTGAACACGGCCAGGTCGAAGCATCCCTTGGGCAAGGGGAGCCGGTCGAAATCGGCCTCCATCACGGGAAAGGAAACGGGATAGTGCCGGGCGGCGCCCAACCCGTCGCGCGCATCCGAAAAAATGTCGATCGCCACGGGCCGGTGACGCAGTTCCGCCAGGCGGTACGAAAGCCAGCAATTCCCAGCGCCTAAATCCAGCACGTCGGCGCGCTCGCGGGGCAGCACCCAAGCGGCGAAATACCGGAACGTCCGTGCACGAATGCGCCACTGGGCGGAATTCCGCCCTGAGAGGTCCTGGAACGGCAGCGCGCGGTAGTAACCGCTCTGATCCGAGCCGCGGCCTTCCGACGTGCGGATGCGCGCGTATTCTTCCAGAAACTGACGGCGAGCCGCGGCGATCACGGGGCCCTCCGCGTGAACACCAGCAATTGATGATCGCCGTGTCCGATCGAAACACGTTTTTCCCACTCGAACTGCGGCGCGAACGTCTTCGCAATGGATCGGGCGCTCCGGTAGTATATGTCGATTCCGCGCCAAGCGGCGTGCCCCATCCAGCGATCGAGGAAGTGGCGGCGGTCGCTCCAGCAGAAGCGGCTCATGACGCACACAGCGAGCTTTCCGCCAGGACGCACGAGCCGGGCAAGAGCTTCGCGGACGCGGTTCAGATCTTCCACACAGTTCAGGGCGCCGAAGTTCGAGAGCGCTCCGTCAAAGACGCCCGCGAATTCCGTTTGCAGCAGGTCGAGAGCCTCAATTGCGACATGCCGCGCCTCGACGCCACGCTTGCGGGCGATCTTCACCATCTCCGAAGCCGAGTCGATCCCCAGCACGCGCACGCCGCGCGAGGCGAGATAGACCGCATCATCCCCGGTTCCGCAGCCCAAGTCGAGCACCTGATCGCCCGCAGGAAACAGGCGGCCGAACTCCCGCCAGACCCGCCGGCGCTGCGCGCGCCCGCGCTCCGTGTCCGACCACAGCAGGGCGTATTGCGGCGCGATCTGCTCGAAAGGCGAGGTTACGCGCCTCATCACGCTTCGACCTCGGCGTACGCAGCCTGCAAACCGGCGCGCGCGCTTGCGATGCGGGCAGGATCCGAAGCCGCATCCATCGAGCTTCGCAGCAGCTCATCGGCAAACTGAAAATAACGGCGGCTATGCCGGCCGCGGATGCGCCAGTCGCGGTCGGTCGTTTCCGTCCACTCGCCGATGCGCACCAGCTTGTCGCGCACGTCGTCGTAATAGCCCGTGCCCTTGATCGGATAGGAAACAGTGGTCAGGAACACATCCGGGCGGCACTGCTGCACATGCTGCACCGTAGCCTCGATGTCCTCGATCTGCTCGCCCTCATAGCCCCACATCAAAAACATCCCGGCTTGGATGCCGCGCTGCTGAACCAGCGAGACGGCCTGTTGCACCTGCTCGATGCGAACGCCGCGCTGCATCGCATCCAGCACGCGCTGCGATCCGCTTTCCGATCCAATCCAAATCCGGAAACAACCCATTTCCGCCAGAGCGTCCGCGATCTGCGGATTCAGCCGGTCGGCGCGCGTGATGCATTCGAAGGGAATGCGAACGCCGCGGCGCTTCAGCTCGGCGGCATAGTTCAGCGTCCAGCCGTGATGAATCGTGAAGACGTCGTCGGCGTACCACAGCATCTCGGGAGCGTAGCGATTCAGGATCCACTCGGCCTCATCCGCGACTGCGGCGTAAGAGCGCCTGCGGTGCGTCTTTCCGTAGGTCGAATGGCTGCACCAGCGGCAGGAATAGGGGCACCCGCGCGCCGTGATCAGCGAAACCGATCCCAGGCCGTGCTGCTCGCGCCATGCTGACAGATACCGGTGGATGTCGATGCGCTCGCGATCCGGCCAAGGCAGGGAATCGAGATCGGGGATTTGAGACGCTGCGGGCGTGCGCACCACGGCGCCGGTCGAACGATCGCGATAAACAACGCCGTCCGGCGCGGGATCGCCCGAAAGCAAGCGCTCCAGGACGATTTCACCTTCGCCGGGGACCACGTAGTCGGCGCCCGCGGCCAGGTACTCGTCCGCATAATTGGCGGGCTCCGGTCCGCCCGCGATCACCTTCCATCCGGCCGCGCGCGCCCGTGCAATGAGGGCCAGCGCCGTGCGACGGGTGAGGAGATTCGCGTATACGCCCAGCATGGCGGGAGGCCCCTCCTCCAAGATGCGGAACAGCTCCGCGCGCGAGCCCCACGTGGAGTCGTAGACGTCCACGGCAAAACCTCGCGACCGCAGGTAGGCCGAAATATAGAGGATTCCGAGCGGCGGATAGGGCCGGAGAACCTGCTGTTCCTTCGGATCTTCCGCGAGGAAGAATCCGTGCGTCAGCAGCAGGCGCATCGGAGATTCTCCACTTTTTCCCAGGCTTCCTGAATCGCGCAGGCGTTTGCGGTTCCGCGAACTTCCAGGTGCAGGGCGTCCGCCAGCGCGCGATAGAAATCGGTGGGAAAGGAACCCTGATAAATCATCGCGAGATCGGCGCTATCGCGCCAGTTCGCCTGCGAGCCGATCTGCGCCTGCACGATCTGATGAAAACGCGTATTCGGCATCGGATACGAAACCGACACGCCGATGTCGTCCGGCTGGACCTCGCGCACCATGCGGATGGTCGCTTCGACGTCCTCCCATTCTTCACCCCGATATCCGAACTGCAAGAAGAGGCATGCGCGAATGCCGTGACGGCCGAGGTTCTCGCGAGCTTCCGCGATCTGGTCCACGCGAATCCCCTTCTCCATCGCGTTCAGGATGCGCTGCGATCCCGACTCGGCGCCCATCCACACCTCGACGCACCCGGCGCGTGCGAGCGCATCCACCGTGTCGCGCGTCATCAAATCGCAGCGCGATTGCATCCGGAACGGCATCCGCACGCCCCGGCGTTCCACGCACTCCGCAAACTCGCGAGTCCATTTGCCGGAGAGGCCGAAGATATCGTCGGCGAACCACAACTGGTCTGGCGCAAACCGTTTCTGCATGCACTCCATTTCCGCCGCAACGCGGTCCGGCGAGTGCTGCCGGTACGCGGCGCCGTGTACCGGCTTAGCGCACCAGTTACAGCGATACGGACATCCGCGGCTCGCGGCAAGATTCATGGAAAAATAGCCGTGCACTTCGATCCAGGCGCGGCGGTACGGATCCAGGTCCAGCAGGTCCCATGCGGGCATGGGAAGCGCATCCAAATCCGCGATCGGCGCGCGCTGCGGTCCGTATTCGATGCGCCACGTCGTCGCGTTCCATCGGGCGGATCCGGGAGCACACGCGTGCGGATCGCGGCAAGTATCCACCAGCGCATGTTCCAGTTCGCCCAGGATCACGTGATCGAAGCCCGCCGCGAGATACGCCTGCGGATTGTTGGTCGAATCCGAGCTGTTGACGATTGCCGGAATCCCGTGCGCCCGGGCCGCGGCCGCAATCTCGAACGCCAGCCGGCGGTTTTCCAGCAGGCACATCTTCGTCAGAAAGTTGAAATTGTCTTCGCACACCGCCACCAGATCCGGCTGGTGTTTTCCGATCGCCGACAAGAAGTCCCGATCGAACGTGCAGTCGAAAAACGCGACCTCGTGTCCCTCTCTCCGCAGCAGCGCCGCGGCGATCAGCGTTTGCAGCGGTGGATAGGGCTGCATCTTCCGGACTTGCTTGCGGTCCGCATAAATGTGGTTGGCGTGCGTGAGCAGAATCAGCACGCCGCCACCTCGGAGGAAAGCTGCTTGGCGTCCACTTTCGGTTTCGGCGGCGGAAACCAGCGGTTGATGTGGTCCTTCAGCCAGAGCTCGACCGGGAACTCGAAGAAATCGTGATCCAGACGCCAGCGGGCGGGCGCACTGATCCAATCGTGCAGTTTTCGTGCGAACGCCCGCTTCGGCTGCCGCCCGATGGGAATCCGGTTGAACGCCAGGCGGAGATATTCGCGCATGATTTGCAGCCGCTTGTGCTCCCGTCCCTTGAGCCATGGCAGTACGGTGTAGCGCGGGAAGAAATCTGCCCAGTCCTCGAGCTTCTTCGGAACCTCGATGCCCAGCTCGAACGCGCGCTCCATCACCGGAGCTCCCGGATACGGCGTGAAGATGTTGGTCCAGAACTCCGCGCCGGGATACGTCCGGCAGATGTCCATCACCAGCTTCAACGATTCGCGCCGCTCCGCGCGACCTTCGCCCGGGTACGCAAAGATCATGTTGAACGAGGGCCGCACGCCCGCGCGCGTCAGCACATCCGCCGCTTCATGGATCGTCTCCAGCTTTTGGAACGTTTTGTTCATCAGCCGCATCACTTTTGGCGATCCGCTGTCGGCGCCCTGCGCCACTTGCGTCAGCCCCGCGCGGCGCATCAGTTTCCACTCGTCCACGCTCAGCCGGGTGACCAGATTGGTCGAAGCCTGAATGCTCCACTCGAATTTCACTCCGCGCTCGCAGATGCCTTCGGCGATGGCCAGCGCGCGGTTGCGATCCACCAGAAAGTTGTCGTCCACCACCCAGATCAGTTGCAGGTTGTAGCGCTCGGCGAGATCGCACATTTCCTCGCTGGCCTGCTCCGGATCGAGCGCGTTCCACTGGCGTCCGTAAACCGCGTTGTTCGTGCAATAGCCGCAGTTGTAGGGGCACGCGAGACTGCTGGTGTACATCGCCCAACGCCGCCCGCACACGCGTTCGTAAGCATCGAAATCCGCCAGATGATACGCTTTCGGGGGCATTTCGCGGATCGGCCGCAGTTCGCGGCGCGGATTGAACGTGATTCGTCCGCCGTCTTTATAGCCGACGCCGCGAACGCCCTTGGGAAGCTCGCGCGCTTCGATGTGCCGCACCACTTCCAGCAGCGCGTCTTCGCCCTGCCCGGCCACCACGATATCGACGAACTCCGAGGCCAGAGTCTGATCCGGCAGCAGCGACGGATGCCAGCCGCCGAGCACCACGGGTTTGTCCGGATACAGCCGCTTGGCTTCTCGGGCGATTTCAACCGTTTCGCGAATCATCGGGCCGGTGACCAGCGACACAGCCAGGCACAAAGCGTCGGACAGTTCCTCCAGCACCCGCGCTCGGAAGTTCGGAGTGATCGTGGAATCGATCAGTTTCACTTCATAGCCGGCGCGGAGCAGCGGAGTTGCAACCGCCAGAATGCCGAGCGGCGCGGTCGCCTCCGTGCTGGCAAAAGCGGGGAAAAAGAAGACGACTGTTTTTTTCGGCATCACGGGCGACAACCGGGGGCGTAAATTCGAGCCAGTTCGGTAGTTAGGACTACTGCCTCAGCCCGGCGGGAACAGCCGCTGGCGGGGCCAGGATTCGCCGCATCTTCTCCCGGAAGAGGCTTTCGGAAAACTGCGCGGCCCAGGTTTGCAGCTCTTGAGGACGAATCCTGGCTTCCACCGCCTCGAAGTCCCTCAGAGCCCGATTGAGTCCGTCTTCGGAAGCCTCATCGTACAGCACGCCCCCAAGCGGCCGATCGGCCGGTACCGTTTCGAGCGCCCCGCCCCGCGCCAGGGCGATCACCGGCTTGCCGCTGGCCAGAGCTTCGACCGCGGTGATTCCGAAGTCTTCTTCACCGGGCAGCAGGAACGCCCGGCAACGAGCGTAGAGCTGGCGAAGTTCGGCCTCCGATACCCGTCCGCAGAATTCGACCCGGTTTCCGGAGATCTGCTGGAGCCGCGAATATTCCGGCCCGTCCCCCGCGATCTTCAGCTTGCGCCCGCTCCGCGCGAACGCTTGTACGGCGTAGTCGAGCTGCTTGTACGGGACCAGCTCACTCACCGCCAGAAAGTAATCGTCGGGCGGCGAGTGGAAGAATGTCTCGACCGCCACGGGCGGATGCACAACCGAGGAGTCGCGCCTGTACGTCTTCCAGATCCTGCGCCGCACGTTTTCACTGTTGGCGACGAAATCGTCCACGCGAGCGGCCGAGGCGAAATCCCACAGGCGTAAATTCCGCGCGAAGGGCCGCATCAGCGCCCTTTTCCAGGCACTGGCGGTCCACTCGTGCAAATACGCCGGATACAGTTCCCACAGGTAACGCATCGGCGTGTGGCAATAGCAGACATGCCGCGCAGTCGAAGGCGTCAGAACGCCTTTCGCCGGACCCGACTCGCTACTGATGATCAGGTCGTATCCGCGCAGATCGAAACTCTCGAGCGCCGAAGGCATGAAGGGCAGCAGCGACCGATGAAATCGCCGCAGCGGATCCAGATACGACGCTGTGATGTGATGCGAACGGATCGCTGCCGACACCTTCTCCGGATCGTAGAACAACGTGAAGATGTCGGCCTCTGGAAGCATCCGGCACAGCGCTTCCACCACCTTCTCGCCGCCCCGCATTCCCAGAAGCCAGTAGTGGACAATCGCCGTACGCATTCTGACTCCTGACTCGCGCACGACGGAGCGCGGCAAAAACGTGCCGCGCCCTGCGCGCTCGCGAGAGTCTTTAAGATAGCCGAAAACGGGCAGGTGGAACAGTGGGTTTTCGAAGGTGTGATACCGTGCGGAGGTGAACCTCGTGCAGGCCGCCGAACATCGCGCCTCGCACCGGCGCGTGTTCACCAATGCGGCGCTGGTGGGCGTTTTGGCGACCGCCGCCAAGCTCGCGGGAGCCGCGAAAGTCATGGTGACAGCCCGTTTTTTCGGCGCGGGCGATCAACTGGACGCGTTCGTGATCGCGTTCCTGCTCCCGGCCTTCTTCACCGATATCGTCGCCGGCTCTTTCGGCGCTAGCTTCGTTCCCGCGTTCATCCGGGTTCGGTCTCACCAGGGGGAAGCCGCGGCCCGGCTGTTCGCGCGGACGGGATTGGCCCTGGTGCTCGGCGCGATGCTGGCGGTGAGCGTGTTGCTGGCCGCTGGCGGCCGGTGGGTGCTGCCTCTGTTGGGCTCCGGTTTCCCGGCGGAAAAATTGGAAATTACGAATCGTCTCTTCCTGGCGTTGCTCCTGTGGATTCCCTTGGGCGCGTGCATTGCGACGTGGCGCGCAGTCCTGAACGCGCATAGCGCGTTCGCCCTCGCGGCCGCGGCTCCCTTGACCACTCCGCTGGCGACCATCGTCTTCCTGTACGCCGGCGCGCATCGCTGGAACGTCTATACGCTGTGCTGGGGAACGCTGGCGGGCGTGATCCTCGAAACGGTCCTGCTCGGATGGGGCGTTCACCGGCTCGGAGTTCCACTGCTTCCGGCCTGGCGCGGCTGGAATCCGGAAATGTCCGCGATCTGCGGACAATATGTTCCGCTCCTGACAGGCTCGATGTTCGCTGCGCTGTGCCCGCTGATTGACCAGGCCGTGGCCGGTTCGCTGGGTTCGGGCAGCGTCTCGGCGCTGTCGTACGGGACTAAGCTGGGTTCGGTGCTGGCGGCGATCAGCGCGACGGCCATCGCCACAGCCGTTCTGCCCGAGTTTTCCCGGCTGGCCGCAAAACACGACTGGAGCCATCTCCGCCACACAATTCGCGTGCATTTCGCGGTCGTCGCGGTTCTGGCGCTCCCGGTGGCGGCGGCCGTGATCTGGCTTTCGGCGCCGATTGTGCGGACCTTCTATGAAGGCGGCGCGTTTGACGCCTCGGCGACGCGCCTGGTCACCAGCGTCCAGCAATTTTCGGTGTTGCAGGTGCCGTTCGCGATCTTGTTCGTGATCGCGGCGCGGATCGCGGTAGCAATCTCCGCCACAGCCCTCATGATTCGCGCATCTCTGGTCACGGTTGCGGCGACCGTTGCCGGCGATTTGCTGCTGGCGCAGATCCTGGGCATCGCGGGAATTCCCTTAGCGGGAGTGGCGGCGCACGCGATCGCTCTGGCCAGCCTGATCTACTTTCTCTACCGTCGCGAGCCTCGCCTCTTTCGCGTCGCGGCCGGGAGCGTCTGATGCGCGCGCTGCTCCATCCTCTCGGCTATCCGGCACGCTTCGAATCGGAGGTTGCCGAGCCGCTGCGGATCGCGGCGGAAAGCTGGCGATCGCGAACGTGTTTGTTCGATGTTCCGCCGCTCTCGGTCACGATTCACGTCCAGGACGGCCCCGTTCCCGAGGGGCCGCCGCAGTACCGGGCTTTGCCGGAAGGTTTCTCGCTGGCGTGTGACCGCATCACGCGCGCCGAGTTTTCGCTTTCCGCGCGCGCCGCGTGTCTGCACGTCAGCAGCGCCGCACTGAACCGCCCGGAGTGGTTCCGCCATCAGCTTCTTGAGTGCCTGGTGCTGACTGCTTTGGATGCAGTCTATTTTGTGGGCTTGCACGCCGCCTGTGTGGTTCCTCCGAAGGGCCGAGGCATTCTGCTCTGCGGCGCGTCGGGCAGCGGGAAGAGCACTTTGGCCTACGCCTGCGCACGCCAACGCTGGACGTTCGTCTGTGACGATTCGCATCTGAGTCCAGGACCAGAAAACATCGTCACCGGCAACACGGACAAAATTCGCTTGCGTGAGCCTGCCCGGGATCTGTTCCCCGAACTTGCCGGCGAGCCGACCGTCACGGCGCCGAACGGCAAGAGATGCATCGAAGTGGACCCGGCGCAACTTCCTCGGGCCTCTGCGGCTGCGCCGGCCCGGGATTGCGTGTTCCTGTCGCGCCGCCCCGGGCCTGCGACCCTCGGCCGTTATCCCGAAGCGTGCGCGATCGAGTACTTCGCCGGATACAATACGCGCTACAACCGTGACAGCATGATACAGCGCCTGCGCGACTTCGTCCGCGGCCGGACATGGCTGCTCGAATACGAGTCGCTCGAAGGCGCAATGCGCGCGATGGAGCGTCTGCCGTCGTGAACAACCTTCCTTCGCCCGTTCGCGCATTATTGCAGCTTCTGCGCGGGTTGCCGCCCAATCCGCCGCTGACGAAAGATGATCAGCGCGCCCTGCTCGAGTTGTCGGATCGCACCCATTGCACGCTCTACTGGGCGGACCATAAGATCGCCTGCCCTACCCTCGAACGAAATGCCGAACGCCGCCGGCGCTTATGGACCACCTACGAGGAAGCCGCCTCCGTTCTGGCCGCCCGCGGTATCGATTTCGTTTTGCTCAAGGGCTTCACGCACGAAGTGGATAGCGGGATCGACCCTGTGCGGCGCTATCAGAGCGACCTCGACCTGCTGTGCCTTCCCGAGGATCTCGCCCGGGCTCGAAATGCGCTGATCGAAACCGGCTACGGCGAGCATGGGCCGGCCGAGCTATCGGATCATCACGCCCGTCCGCTGGTCAAGCCGTTCACGTGGCGCTGGCGCGGCGATTATTTCGACCCCGGCTTGCCCGTATCGATCGAATTGCATTACGCGCTCTGGAATTTCGGGCGCGACCGGATTCCGGTGCCGCCGCTTCGCGAATTCTGGGGCCGGCGAACAACTCTCTCGGTCCAAGGAGGCTCCGTTCCCTGCCTGGCCGAGACGGACCGGCTTGCGTTTGCCGCGGTGCACGTCCTGCGTCACATCCTGCGGAACAACGCGAGCCCCTCGCACACGTTTGAGCTGGCGTGCGCGTTAAACCTGCGCAATAGGGACGCCGCTTTTTGGCGAACCTGGACGCAGACGTATGAACCGTCTTTTCGCGCGCTGCAAGCTGTTGCGTTTCAGTTCGCCTATGCATGGTTTGGATGCCGGTTATCGGACGTGGTGGAGCGCGAATGCCGCGCACTGCCTGAATCCGCGCGTGCCTGGTTCCAGACCCACGCCCTGGCTCCTCTGGCGAATCTGATCGAGCCGAACAAGGATATTGTCTGGCTGCACATGGCCTTACTGCCTACGTTCGCCGCCCGCTTCGCGGTGGGGGCACGCAAGCTCATTCCGGTGCACCTGCCGAGAGGGAACGGCGATTCCAGCTCCTACGCGGCGCATCTGCTGCGCCGAAGCCGGTATCATGCTGTCGCGCTGGCCCGAACGTTTCTGCGGCGCACGCCAGCCGCATCTTCCACGGCCTCGCAAACCTCGGATTGAAACCGCTCCAGCGTGTAGCATCGCTGCCAGCGGGCATACGCGCGCTCGATCATCCCGTTCAGCCGAAGCGGATCGCCAACGGCATCGAGAATTGCCTCCGCAAGCGCTTCGGGCGTGTGCGGATTCACCAGGAATCCCGTCACTCCGTGCTCGATGAGTTCGGGGGTTCCGCCGCCGTCGAATGCCACGACCGGCACGCCCGCTGCGCAGGCCTCCAGGATCACGCGAGGATTTGCATCCACCGAGTTTGACGGCACTACCAGGAGATCGATCTCTTTCAGAAATACACCCACATCATCGATCCATCCGGCAAAGCCGACGCGGGACCCCGATGCCGCTCGCACCGCGTTGAAATAGCCGTCCTTTGCGAACATCGGGGCGCCGCCGACCCGGAATCTGAGTGCAGAATGGCTTAACGTGAGAATCTGCGCGGCGCGCACAAACGTCAGTTGTCCCTTTTCCTCCGCGATCCTGCCCAAAACCGCAATGCGCGTGAACCGCTCGCGTTTTCGTGGCCGCGCTCCAAATCCTGCGATGCCGTTATAGATCACCCGGGGGACCGCGCCGGGAACAACCTGTCCGAGCCATCGCGCCACGAAACGCGAAGACGCGAGGAGCGTTACTTCCGGAGCGCGAAGAGCGCAGCCGGTGACCGTGGCTGCAACCGGTTGCGTGACAATGCTGTGCGCGTGAAAGACCAGGGGGCGCCCGGTTCGGGCCAAGTTCGCCGCCAGCGCCATCCGGGGGCCGTTCACGTACAGAACGTCGATCTCTTGGCGCTCAATGATGCTCGAAATCAGACGGACCTGACCGGGAAGCTGCATTCCGAATCGCAGCGCATCGATCGGGCTTTTCCGCGCCGGCGTGAACGGGCCGCACTTCAGGTATGTGATGCTTCGGCACAGGGGAGCGAGCGCGGCGGCCACCGGCCCTTCAGGCATCGCCGCGTGCAATTCCCATCCGCGTTCCGCGAATCCCGCGGCCGCTTCCAGCAGACCACGCTGCGCGCCGCCGGTTTCGCCGAACTGATCAATCAGCAGGATTCGCATAGGCATCCTTCACCGCTTGCGCGAGCACCCAAAAGTAAACAGGCAGCACTCTCCAATACGTGAGGATGTCGCCCGTCAGCATTTGCACGGTTTCGCCGATCCAGAAACAAAACAGCCATTTTCCGTAGAACGATCCGCGCCGCAGCGCTCGCCAGCAGGTGGCGAGAATAGCACCGTTCAACGCGATTAAAGCGGCAAGCCCCACGGCGCCCGTCTCGACCAGAAGAGAGAGATACATATTGTCGGCGATCACCCGGCGGCCCAGGTATTCGGTGTACGGCAGCGTCTTGTACCCAATACCGAACAGAGTTTGCCAGGGGTGTTCGGCGATGAACCCGCCGATCGCGCTCCAGCTTTCCAGACGGCCCGAGAGAACGCTGTCGGGCGCGATCACCAGGCGATCGAGCGTCAGGCCGATTCGATTCCAATACGCTCCCGCGACCTCTGGAAGGGCCAGCGCGAACATTCCGGCCGCAGCGGGAATCGCCATCGCCAGCACGATCATGGCGGGGCTCTTCTGCCACCTGCGCCGCTCCAGGACGGCCAGGCATGCGATGGCCAGAGCCGCGCAGATCACCGAAGCTCGCGAGAACGAGAGCAACAGCGAAGCGGAAAACGCCAGCAGCCCGACGCACAATGCCGGGCGCGAAAAAATCCGGCGCGAACGCGGTTCCGCCAGCGCCGCCGCCGCTGCCGTGAGGAAAAACGCGGAGAAATTTCCAAGCGTGCTGGCTTCATAAAAAAATCCCTGGGCCCGGCGGTAGACACCGGACTTGAGCCACAGGAACTGCGGCTCATAGCCTGCGGGAGCGGGCAGTTGATACACGAAATCGACGCAGCCGAACGCGGCCGCGGCGACGGCGATCCAGAACAGCGCGCGCACGGCTCGCCGCGCGCCCAGCTCGGTCAAGACGTGAGGTCCGCCGGCCGAGCTGAGGAACACGTACGCTCCGATCAGGAACAGCGCCACTCGCGCGGCTGAGGCCGCGGCGATCCCGATGCCGGAATAGATGCCCGCAAAGGCCAGACTCAAAATCATCGCGAAAACCAGCGCGGCGAAGGCCGAGTGCACCAGGGTCCAGCGGATTCGCCAGCATCCAAGCCCGGCGACCCCCGCAAGCATTCCGAGCGCGGCCACCAGCACCGAGGGATGCAGGCCCGTATCTCCAACCGGCAACGGCAGCGGAGGCAGCAGCAGAGTCGCTGCGAAAAACGCGGCCAGCCAGCGCCCCGGAGCGGAAAACACGTACCAGACAACCGGAACTGCGCACAACGCGGCCGCAAAGGCGGCCGCCCCAGAAAGCGGGAGCAACAGTAGCGCGGACGCGGCGAGCGCCCCGATTACGACTGCCGAAACCGCCTGCCGAAGCGGAAAAACTTCAGCGAGCGCCACTGCGCGCCACCTTGAATTCGGATCGTACGGAACGCGTTCTCTGCTGCTCCAGCCCGTATCGCAGGCTCAACCAGGCCAGAGACAGCATCGCGCCGATCAACAGCGCCACGGCCGTGAACAGCGGCAGGTTCGGGAAACTGGGCTGCTGGGGGACGATCCCGGGATCGATGATCCGCAACTGCTCGGTGCGAAGACCGGCGGATCCGGCCAGATCGTTGGCGCGGCGGGATACCGCCTCGAAAGCCGTTTCGGCGGCGCGAAGGTCGTCCCGGCTGCGGTCCGCGCGCGCTCGCGCGGCCGCCAGCGCGGCGGCTTGCTTGGTCAGATCCCGATTCACCGCCTCGATCTGGCCCTTCAGGGCCGTTTCCCGGGCCCGCGCCGCCGCGATTTCCTCCTTCAGATTTTCGCGGCCGTCCGCCGGCGCGAAACTGCTGGATTGAGCCGCGTCGCGCGCGCCGAGTTCGGCCACCGCGGTGGTCGTTTCGGCAAGCTGTTCGGTCAGGCGGCCCTTCAGATCGGAAAGATCGCGGACTTCGTCGGCGAGCACCCCTTCGGTCCCCGCGGCATCGGCGGCGTGGAACCGCTCGCGCGCCTGCGCCACGCGCGCGCCGGCTTCGCCCACCTGCTTTCGCACCTCGGTCAGGGCTTCCTCTTCGCTCTGATTCGCCACCGAACGATTCAGCGCGACGGTTTCTTCCGCCAGGAACTGAACCAACTCCTGCGCCTGTTTCGGATCGGGCAGCGTGGCGCGAATCTGCAACACCTTGGTATCCGGAAGCTTCAGAACGCGCACAACCCGCCGGCGCAGCGTCTCTGTAGCCGGTCCCCCGGGACCTTCCTTGAGATGAAATTTCTGACGCGCCCGTTCAAACAGAGAATCGCTCGCCGCATATTGCTCGTAAGTCTTTAGCGACTCCAGGTAGATGGCGCTGACGGCGGTGGCCCCGCGAGGGTCCATCCCGCTGGGCGGCTCAATGACCAGCGTGGCCGTGGCCGTGTACTGCCTGGGCAGAATCAAGCTCGCCGCGGCGGTCAAACCTATCGCGGCTGCAACAGCAATCGCCGCGAACCGCCAGTGGCGGCCCAGGTACCTGAGATAGTCGATCGGATCGAAGAAATCTGCCATAGTTTTGTCCCCCGGAGCTTATCCGGCGAGTCTCAGTATCCGAATGCGCCTTTTAGCCGCCGCGATCGTGTTCGCCGTTCCGATGGCGTTCGCGCCGCGGCTGTTTTTTTACTACGACGTCACGCCCAAGTCGACTGCCGTGCTTGCGGGCGCCGCGCTGATGCTTCTCTGGGCTGCCTGGAAGCCGCAAACCTCCTTAGCCTTTATGACTTCCCGTTTCGGGCGATGGAACGCAGGATTGGTGGCGGCCTTCTGCGTTCTGTCCGCTCTTACAGCAGCAGCTTCGCCTGTTGTTTCCCTGCCGGGTGGAAGTTCGCTGGTATGGTTCGGATCGAACTGGCGGCGCTGGGGGGCCGTGGAGCAGAGTGCCGCGGTGTTTTGCGCGTTTTTCTTGGCTGCGATCGCCAGTCTGTCGGCGCGGCATCGGATCGCGATTCTGCGCGTGCTCTGCGCGGCGGGCGCGATCGCCGCGCTGTACGGCATCGCGCAGTATTTCGGTTTCGACCCGCTGTTATCCCCAGGCGCCTACCTGGTGGGTGAAGGATCGTACCAGATCGTCCGCCCGCCGGGGCCCCTCGGTCACAGCGACTACTTCGCAGCGTTTCTCTTGTGGCCGATTTTCACCGGAACCGGTTTGTACGGCATAGACTGGTCACGGTTCGGCCGCTGGCTGGGCGCCGCTGCGGCCGTGACCGGCGGCGTCGCGGTCCTTCTGGCCGGATCGCGCGGCGCGTGGCTGGGGATGGCTGCCGGATTCGCCGTGATGCTATTCCTGTGCCGTCCACGGTTGCGGACGGTCGTAGCGGGCCTCCTGTTGACGGTAGCCTTGCTGGCTGTCTTCTACGCTTCCCCAGCCGGCACGCGGCTCCGCGCGCGCGCGTTTTGGATCAGCGAAGATCCGGCGGGCGGCGCGCGGCTGCTGCTGTGGCGGGATTCGCTCCGCATGTCGGCCGCCCGGCCGTGGACGGGATTCGGCCCGGAGGCATTCGCGGCCGAATTTCCGCAATTCCAATCGGCTGAGCTGGCGCGCGCGTATCCGGATTTCTACCATGAATCGCCGCACAACATTTTTCTGGATGCCGCGAGCGGACAAGGCGTAGGCGGGGCTCTGTTGCTTGCGGGCTGGATCGCCCTGGGCGGGATCGCAGCGTTGCGTTCGCCGCCGGAAGCGCGTCCGGTGGCGATCGCGCTGCTCTCCGCGCTGATCGCTTCCGTGTTCGCCCAGCAGTTTGTGGTGTTTGTGGCGCCGACGGCGTTTCTTTTTTATCTGGGAGTCGGGCTGCTGGCCGGATTGGATCGTTCTGGCGCTCCGGCGCACGTTTCCATGCCGCTGCGCGCCGCGTTCGCGATCGGAGGCGCCGCAGCCGCCGGCTTCTTCGGGCTGGCCGGTTATCGGATCGCGGAGGGCGATGCGTGGCTGGCGCATGTCCAGCGCTTGCTCGATACTGGGAAATCCATGCAGGCAGCCGCGCTTTGGGAATCCGCGAGGGCTTCCGGGTCGGCCAACACTTGGCGGGCCTGGGGCGTTACCGCGGATCTGTATTTTTCCCGGCGCTGGGCCGCCGTGGCATCCGCTGCCCAAGACCCTCTGGATAAGGTTCGCCTGAGCGCGCTGGCGGTCGAGGCAGCCCGCGCGGCGATTAGGGTTCCCGAACAACGCCAGAATGCCTGGTACAACCTGGCGATGATCGCGTCGGCCCTGGACGACTCCAGCGGCGTCGAATCGAGCCTGCGCGCCGCCATTTCCGCCGGACCTCGCTGGTTCAAGCCGCACTGGATGCTCGCTCGCCTGCTCTACGCGGCTGGACACACGGAAGAAGCTCGTCGGGAAGCCGCCCTCGCCGTCGATCTGGACGGAAAGAAGCACGTGGAAGTGACTGCAACGGCGAACGATATACTTCGTTCTCTGGACTCGCGCCGCTAGTCTAAAACGATGGTGATCTCTCTATGAATTTTCAACGGATCGTCGTTTTCCTGCTGACCGCTGCTTGCGTTCTGGCGCAGGCGCCTTTCGGGGCAGCCCCTTCGCAGGCACAAAAGACGCCCTCGATCTTCGACACCGGCCTGGCCGGATCGTTGCTTGCCGCAGACACCGCGCCGGTTTCAATCACGGAGGCGCGGGGGATCGAAGGCTGGGGCGACACCACTAGTTTTTCCTCCGGCTCGTGGCTGCAAATCAAAGGCACGAATCTGACGCAGGTCCCGTTCCGGCAGTGGATCTATCCGGACGATTTCAACGGGCAGAACGCGCCCACGTCGTTGGGCGGAGTTTCCGTCTTCGTCAACGGCAAGAGCGCGTTTGTGAGTTTCATCAGCCCGGGGCAAGTGAACGTGCAGGCACCGGATGACCCGGCGGTCGGACCCGTCGCGGTCACGGTGGTCAACAACGGCGTGGTCAGCAACAGCATCTTCGCCACGAAGGTCGCGGTTTCTCCCGCATTGCTGGCGCCTCCGAGCACGTTTCCGTTCTCGTTCTTCGTGAACGGCAAACAGTATCTGGAGGCGACGCTGGGCGCGCAGAACGTGTACGCGGGAAGCCCCAACCTGGTCTCGAATTTCCCCTATCCTTTCCAGGCTCCCAAGCCGGGGGACAGCGTGTGGATCTACGGAATCGGGTTCGGCGACGTAGATCCGGCATTACCGGCGGGAGTCGTCGCGGGCGCCGATCACATCAAAGCGCCGCTGACGATCCGCTTCGATCAAACGCCGGCGGATGTGACCTACGCGGGCCACTATCCGGGATTCGTGGGGCTGTACCTGTTTATCGTCAAGGTGCCGAACGTGCCTGCCGGAGATCACCAGATCAACGTGACGCTGAATGGACAGCCGCTGCCACAGACGGTGTATCTGGTAACCGGTCAATAGCGGCGAGCAAAGCGGTTCGTAGAGGGGGGTCTACCACGCGTCCCGGCCGCTGAGCACGCGGCCGGGCGTGCGGAGCAGAATCCGCAGGTACAACGCGAAGCTGTTTCTGCGGACGAAAAACACATCCAGGCGGCGCCGCTGGGAGTAGGTCAGGCGATTGCGGCCGATCACCTGCCACAAACCAGTGAGCCCCGGATATACCGAGAGCACCTCGCCGGCATCATCGCCGTAGTAGGATTCAAGCTCCTGGGCGGTCAGAGGCCGGGGACCGACCAGGCGCAGTCTCCCCGTTACGACTTGAAGCAGTTGCGGCAGCTCATCGATCGAATAGCGGCGGCAGAACGCCGCCAGGCGGCTGGTGACCCGCGGATCGGGCGCGCCCTTCATTACAGGAACGCCGGTGTTGTTCAGGTATTCGATCCAGCCGGTACTTTCGTGCGGGGCCTCGGATCGGTTCCACATTGTGCGTAGCTTGAGAATCCAGAACGGCTCGCCGTGCAGACCCAGCCGCCGATGTGCGACCAAAGGCGAGCGTCCGGAAAGGACCCGGACCGCCAGCATCGTCGCGCCCAAAGCCGGCGCAACCGCCGCAAACGCGATTCCTGCCGCGAATCGCTCCGCCGCATGCAGGATTGCGCGCCCCGGAACGAAGGGCTTTGTTTCGCGGCGGGTGAGAAGGATTGATGGCGCACCCATGGGGAAGCTTCCAAGCGAGCGATTCTGCCGGTTTGGACCCGCTGCGCGCTGGCAGGGGAACGCCGTGACCCGTTAGGATGATGCCAGGGAGCGGCGTGTCAAACTCGGGGTCATCTTCCAAGTCGGGACTGTCGGGCACATCGGGCGGCAAACCCCGGGAATCGCGCCGCTGGCTCAAGCGGCGCGTTCCGAAGGAGCAACTGTACCGTCTTTCTCCGCAACGGCCCAAACCGAGGCGCTTGGGGCGTTTGGAACGCGGGGACCGGGTGCGACGCGCGATCCGCACCTGGTGGGTGTGGCTGGCGATCGCGATCACGGGGCATTTTCTGGGGTACTGGGTCCTGACGGCGATCGCGGGAGCGCTGGCGTTCGTGTTCTATCACACGTCTCCGGAATCGCATCCGGCAGTGTACGCCCTGGAAACCGATTTGGACGTCACGTCTCCCGAGTTCCCCGTCACCATGGCAGGGATGACCGGCATGCCGCTGGTTGCCGGGAACCAAGTCACTGTGCTTAACGACGGCGACGAGTTCTATCCGGAGATGCTCAAGGCGGTGGAATCGGCCCGGCATTCCGTGACCATGGAGCAGTACATCTTCTGGGAAGGACGCGTGGGGATGCGGTTCGCCGAGGCGTTCGCGGAGAAGGCCCGCAGCGGCGTTCCGGTAAAACTGCTGCTGGACGCGATCGGCTCTTCCACGCTGGGCGAGCCCATAGTAAAGATTCTGGAGGCGGGAGGGTGCCAGCTCGCCTGGTTCCGGCCCATCCACTGGTACACGATCAACCGTGCAAACCACCGGGATCATCGCAAATCGCTCATCGTCGACGGAAGGATCGCCTTCACGGGAGGAGCGGGGCTGGCCGATCATTGGCTGGGCAAGGCCAGGACTGCGCGCTCCTGGCGCGACATCATGGTCCGGGTGGAAGGACCCGCGGCGCTGGAGCAGCAAAGCGGATTCGCTCAGAACTGGCTGCAAGCGACGGGCGAAATTCTCACCGGCCACGATTATTTTCCGCTGCCGAATCCGGCCGGGGACATTGCCGTTCAGACGATATTGAGTTCTCCGTTGGATGGAACTGGCACGGCCGGCACCATGAATCTGATCGCGCTGCAATGCGCGCGCCGCCATGTGTATATCGCAAATCCATATTTCATTCCCGACGCCCGGCTCATTGAGATGATGTCTCATGCCTGCGCGCGGGGCGTCGCCGTGAAGCTGATGCTCGCGGGCCGGCATAACGATACATGGTGGGCGCGGCAGAACAGCATCCGGCTCTACGGAAAGCTGCTCCAGGGCGGAGTGGAGATCTTCGAGTTCCTTCCCACCATGCTGCATCAGAAGACCATCCTGGTCGATGACGCCTGGGGAGCGGTGGGCACAGCCAATTTCGACAACAGGTCGTTTTCCCTCAACGAGGAGACGATCGTGAGCTTCTGCGACCGAACGTTGGTCCGTCAGCTACACGAAATCTTTCTGGCCGATCTCGAGCGGTGCCGCAAAGTCCACCTGGCGTCCTGGAAGCGGCGCGGCTTTTGGCAGCGCGCGGGGGAACAGTTTGCGTCGCTCATCGAGGACCAGGTCTAGCGCATGCGCCGGTTCCGGGTCGTCACCTACAACATCCATAAGTGCCGGGGCGCGGACGGCCGCGTGCGTCCGGAGCGGGTTGCGCGCGTGCTCGAAGAGGTGCATGCCGATATCGTCTCGCTTCAGGAAGTAGTCAGCCATGAAGGCCGCACCATTGCGGATCATCAGGCCGACTATCTGGCCGGACGCCTGGGCCTCTTCCGTGCGATGGGCGAGACCCGGAAATACCGCGGCGGAGCTTATGGAAACGTGACGCTCAGCCGCTGGGACTTCAAAATGATCCGTCCCATTGACATCACGGTAGCCGGCCGCGAGCGGCGCGTCGCGCTGCGGACCGATATCCGTCTCGGCGGACACGTCCTGCACGTGTTCAATGTCCACCTGGGCACGGCGGTGCGCGAGCGCCGCCAGCAGGCCGCGCGTCTGATCGACCTGGATCTCCTGCGGGCCATCGACATCTCCGGCCCGAGATTAGTGCTGGGCGATTTCAACGAATGGGTGCACGGCATGGTCACGCGGACCCTGGTGGCCGAATTTCATTTGACCGATCTGCGCGCGCACCTGGCGCGGGTGCGGAGTTATCCCGCCTTGCTGCCGGTGCTGAATCTGGATCACATCTATTGCGATCACCATCTTCGTATCGAGAGGGCGTTCTTTCATCGAACGCCGCGTTCGCTGATCGCTTCCGATCATCTGCCGCTCGTGGCGGATCTCATTCTCGTTGGATAAGAGCAGCGCCGAAGAATATGCAGACATTCCGACTGACACTTGAGTATGACGGCTCGCGCTACTCCGGCTGGCAGGAGCAGAGCAACGCCCGCACGGTGCAGGGCGAGCTCAAGCTAGCCGCGCAAGCGCTCTTTCGAACTGATGTCGAACTGCAAGGGGCGGGACGGACCGATGCCGGTGTGCATGCGGTCGGGCAAGTTGCGCACCTGAAAATCCGGGGGAAGGCGCCCACGCTGACCGCTGCTCAGATTTTGCGCGAGCTGAATGAGCGGTTGCCTGCGAGCATCGCCGTGCTGGAAGCAATCCAGGCGCCTGCGCGGTTTCATGCGCGTCACGACGCGAAGTCGCGCGCGTACTTCTACCAGATCTCGACGCGCAAGGCGGCGCTTTCGAAGCGCTTCGTGTGGTGGGTCAAGGAGCCGCTGGACGTCGCTCGGATGCAGCAGGCCGCGGCGCTGATCGCCGGACGCCACGACTTCGCGGCGTTTCGCGCCCCCGATCCGTCCAAACCCGGCGAATCGACCATCGTCGTGGTGGAGTCGGCCGAAGTCTCCGTGGACGAGAACCTGATCGTGTTCCGGATCGAAGCCTCGCACTTTCTCTGGAAAATGGTCCGGCGGCTCGCGGGGACGCTGGTGAAAGTCGGCCTGGGCGCGGTGTCCGTCGAGGAATTCCGGGAGCTGCTCGGCGGGAAGAAGAACCCGAAGCTCGATATTGCTGCATGGACGGCTCCCGCATCGGGATTGTTTCTGGAAGGCGTGCGGTATTAACGTTGTGGCGCGGGTCTCCGACCTGCGGCGGATGTACTTACAATCCGCGTGTGCGATTGCACAGAATCTGCGGCGGTCGCAAACCGCGGCGTCGGCTGAAAACCTGCCCCGCTCGCAGGATCAGTTGGCGGCGCGGACCTGTGCTTCGGGAACCGTGGTAAACAGCTTCTTCGGATCCAGCTTCGCGTCGGCGATCACCGAAAAGAATCCCACTGACATTTCCTCCCAGCTCTGGAATCCGAAGCGAACCTCCGCCTTCGGATCGGGATTGAACTTGTTATTCGCGGAATTGTCGAAGTGCGCGACCGCGAACAGATGCGTGCCCTTCGGCAAGGTGACTGGCTTCGCCTCCTCGTAGCCGAGCTGCCAATTGAAATCGAACCGGGCCTTCAGCAGCGTCTCCGATTCGCCGGACGGGTAGTAGGCCCGGATCTCGAAATCCTTGCCGCGCAGGTGCATGTGCGGCTGCATCCACACTAGTTGCACATCATTTTGAACGATCACTTCCTGACGCACTTCCGAATTGGCGTCGCCCGGTTTAATCACGAATCCCAGGTTGATCAGCGAGTCCGAAGTGAAGTAGCGCAGCTTGGGCGGCGCTTTCGCGAGCTGGATGCCGACCTTGGATTTGTCGGTGGCCGGCTTGCCGATGGTCGTATAGTGAATCTCGAAGACGATGTCGGAGCCCTTGGGAACGAACTTCGCGGCGTTGTAGGAATCGAAGGTCTGCTCGTTCAGGCCCGGATTCCACTTGGTGAGAATCTCGCGCGAGACATCGAGGGCGTCGCCGGTGATCACGGCGTGCTTGGCGAGATCCTTCATGATAAAGGGAACGCCCGGTGTGGCGCCGTCCACGTAATGCGATCCCGGTGGCAGCACGTACGCCCGCGCGTGATGCACCACCTGCCGGTTGCCGGGACGTAATTCGGCGGCCGCCACCCACAGGTCTTCCTTGAAATTGGTTTTCACCCAGACGTATTGGTAGTCCACGTCGCCGGTGGCGGGCAGATGGACTTCGTTCGGCATTTCAATCACGATGTCCGGGTTGATGTTCCAGCCCTCGCGGAACGCCACGGGCCGGGGCCGGTCTTCCGGATCGCCCTCAGGCGCGCCGTTGTCGGCCCAGTCGGCGATGGCCTTGACTTCGGCTTCGCTCAGCCTTCGATCATTCGAAAAATGCCCGTAGCGGGGATCGGCGAACCAGGGCGGCATTTTCTTGGTCAGCACGGCGTTCTTCATCGCCTTGGCCCACGGGCGCGCGTCCTGGTAGGACAGGAACGACATCGGCGCGACTTCCCCGGGCCGGTGGCAGACCTGACAGTTCTTTTGCAGGATCGGCAGTACGTCCTTGTTGAAGGTAGGGGGAGCCGCGGTTACAGCGGCGGCCGCCAGAACGCCCGCCGCGCAGAGTCGAAACATCGTTTTCTCCTTGAGCACCGCGAAAACATTATAGCTCCGGACCATGTACAATCGGCCTGTTAGGAGATGAAAATGTACACGCGTCGTGACTTCGGCAGAATCGCGCTGGCGGCGATTCCAGCTTCCCGCCTGCTCGCGCAGAAGCAGATCGACTCCACCATCGCCGGGGTGATGATCGGCGCGCAGAGCTACAGTTTCCGTGAAAAACCGCTGGATGGCGTGATCCAGGCGATGCGCGAGATCGGGCTGGGCGAATGCGAGCTGTTCTCGCCGCACGTCGAGCCCAAGGGGGTTTCGCGCGAGGATCTGCGGAAGTGGCGCCTGAACGCGCCGCTCGAGGAAATGCGGGCCGTCCGGAAAAAATTCGATGACGCCGGGATCAATCTGTACGCGTTCAATCTCAGCTTCAACGACAGTTTCACCGACCAGGAGATCGACCGGGGGTTCGATCTGGCCAAGGCGCTCGGTGTGGGAGTGATCACGGCGTCGTCCACCTTGACTGCGGCCAGGCGGATCGCTCCGTTCGCGGAAAAACACAACATGATCGTCGCGTTCCATGGGCATTCCGATGTCAGGGATCCCAACCAGTTTGCCAAGCCCGAATCGTTCGCGCAGGCGCTGGCGATTTCCAAGAAGTTCGCGATCAACCTGGATATCGGGCACTTCGTCGCCGCCAACTATGATCCGGTGGAGTTCCTCCAGCAGCAGCACGAGCACATCCTGGTGTTGCACCTGAAGGATCGCAAGCGCAACCAGGGTCCGAACACGCCCTGGGGCCAGGGCGACACGCCGATCCAGGAAGTCCTCCAGCTCCTCAAGAAAGAAAAGTATCCGATGCGGGCGCTGATCGAGTACGAATACCAGGGCGCCAGCGATTCGGTCACCGAGGTCAAGAAATGTTTCGAGTACTGCAAGCAAGCTCTTGCGTGAGGAGCCGCTCGCTGGCGCTCGTGGTTCTGTGCAGCGCCGTGGCGAACGCGCAGTTGATCAGCCGGCCGGTTCCTCCGCGCGATGCGGTGGAGCGCGGCCACAAACAATTCGTCGCCACCTGCGGGTTCTGCCACGGCGCCGACGCTCGCGGCGGCGACGGCGGCCCGGATCTTGTGCGCTCGGAAATCGTGCTGGATGACGAACAGGGCGACAAGATCGGCCCGGTGATTCGCAGCGGGCGTTTGAATGAGGGGATGCCGGCGTTCGATCTGCCCCAGAGCCAGATTCAGGATATCGCCGCGTTTTTGCGCGAGCGGACGCAGGCGGCGATCAATCGGAACGCTTACGAAATTCTGAATGTCTTCACGGGCGACGCCAAAGCAGGCGAGGCGTACTTCAACGGCTCCGGCCGCTGCAACACGTGCCATTCCCCAGCGGGCGATCTGAAAGGTGTCGCGTCCCGCTTCCGGCCCGAGCAGTTGCAGGCTCGTTTCCTGTATCCTCGCGGCGGCCGGGGCGGCCCATCGAAACCCTCCACCGTTACGGTTATACCGCGCAGCGGCGCGGCAGTTTCCGGCACGCTCGAATTCATGGACGATTTCACGGTCGGGCTGCGGGACGCCGACGGCTATTTCCGCTCGTTCCCGCGCGACCAGATCAAAGTCGATGTAGGAGATCCGCTGGCCGCGCACGCGCAACTGCTGCGCCAGTACACCGACAAACAACTGCACGACGTGCTCACATACTTGGGGACGCTCAAATGAGACGGCCTATTTTCGCAGCGCTGCTGCTTACGGGCGCGTTGGCCGCGCAACCGCTCAATCCCGCCAAACTGCTTCAGCCGCCCACCGACGCCTGGCCGACCTATAACGGCGATTACACCGGGCGTCGCTTTAGCCCGCTCAAGCAGATCAACCAGTCGAACGTGAACGCGCTGAATCTCGCGTGGGCGCGGCGTTTCACGGCGGGGGGACGCGGCGGCGTCCAAATCAAGGCCACGCCGCTCGAGGTCAATGGCATCCTGTACTTCGCTGCTCCCGATAACGCCTGGGCTGTGGACGCGCGCAGCGGACGCGAGCTGTGGCATTTCACCTGGGAGACGACAGGCGGGCTCCATATCGGCAACCGCGGACTCGGGATGTACGGCGACTGGCTGTTTTTCGAAACACCCGACTGCTACCTGATCTCGCTCGATGCGAAAACCGGCAAGATGCGCTGGAACCGCCAGATCGCCGAGGTCAAGCGGGAATACTTCTGCGGGGCAGCGCCCTTCGTGATTCGGAACCATGTTCTGGTGGGCGTGGGCGGCGATTCGCTGGATGTGCCGGGCTATCTGGAATCGCGCGATCCGGAAACGGGACAGGTGCAGTGGCGCTGGAACACGACCCCGCGTCCGGGCGAGCCAGGGGCCGAAACGTGGCCGTCGAAGGAATCGATGGAGCACGGCGGCGGGATGACGTGGCACCCAGGCACCTACGATCCTGAACTGAATCTCTATTACCTCGGAACCGGCAATCCGAATCCGGTATACGCGCCGCAGAGCCGCACGGGCGATAATTTGTACACCTGTTCCATCGTGGCGCTGAATCCGGACACGGGCAAGATGGCCTGGTATTTCCAGGTTTCGCCGCACGATAGCCACGATTTTGACAATGTCGAGACGCCCGTGCTCATCGACGGCCAGTTCAAGGGACAGCAGCGGAAGATGCTGGCGCAGGCGGCTCGCAACGGATATTTCGTATTGCTCGACCGGACCAACGGAAAGAATCTGCTCACGGCGCCGTTCGTCGAAGGCGTGAACTGGGCCATGGGAATTGACGCCCAAGGCCGGCCAATTCCGAATCCGGACATGGAAGCCAAACCCGACGGAACTCTGGTCTCGCCCACCGAGGCGGGAGCGGCAAACTGGTTTGCTCCCTCGTTCAGTCCCGCGACCGGACTGTTCTACACGCATGCGTCGGAATCCTACGGGCTGGATTGGCGCACCGATCTCTCGAAGACGCCGGAAGGATATGGGGGTCGCAACCAGACCATCTGGTCGCAGAACCTGCTGCAAGCGATCGACTACAGGACCGGGAAAATTGCCTGGAGCCACCGCTATCCGAACCAGGGCGGCAACCGGTCCGGGCTCTTGACGACCGCTGGAGGGCTGCTGTTCGGCGGCGATCCCACGAGCAACGTGTTCGCGATGGATGCAGCCAGCGGGAAGATCCTGTGGCATGCGGGACTGCATGCCGCAGTCAGCAACGGGCCGATCACGTTTGAGCTCGACGGCCGGCAATATGTAGTCGCCGGGGCCGGCGATATGCTGTACGCGTTTACGCTGCCGCGCTGATACGGGCTTGGCATTACGCGGATTTCCGGAGGGCGGCGTTCAGTTTCCTGCGAGCGCTCACAATGTACGCCTTCGCCCCGCTCTTATTCGTCAGACCCAACAGGCGGCTGACGGCGTTCAGTGGCATTTCCTGCCCGTAGTGCAGCATCATCACGCGCGCCTCCGTGCGGTCGAGCGTCTCCAGGATGAACTGCCAGCTTCTTTGGCGGGTTTGTTTCGATTCGACCGCCGTATGCACATCCACCGATCCCGTATCCGGGAAATCCGCGGTATTGCTTTTGGCCACCCACACCGGCTCGGAGGACCGCTTGTGGATGGCGCTCATGCACAAATTGCGCGCGATGACATACAGCCAGGTGGAAAAGCGGCATTCGCCGCGGTAATTGTCCACATTCCGGAAGGCGCGCAGCAGAATCTCCTGGGCTAAGTCCGCGGCCGATTCCCGATCATGCGTGAACCGGTAGCACCAGCGCGCAACCCGCGCCTGGTGGCGGAGAAACAGCTCGGCCGCGGCGTCTTCCCGCGCGGCCGGGTTTTCCCGGTATAACACCACCAGTTCTTCATCCGAAAGGTTCTTCCATTCTGCTGGCTGGAGATTGCGGCCGCGCTCCGGCGCAGCGGCGAACGGGGCGTAAGCCATTGCCTGGGCACTCATACACGCCCATGCTAAGGAGCGAGCCCCCGTGAGGTCGTATAGAGGTTGTAAAAAACTTGTAAATTCGCGGCCAGCGATTCTGACCGATCCGAGGCCCCTTGGAGTGAGACTCCCGAACCTAGGCCGGCAGAACCAGGCGGGCCTCGCATCCTCGCCCGGATTCACGATTGCGCAGATCGAGCGATCCGCCGTGTGCCTCCGCGATTTGACGGCTGAGCACGAGACCGATTCCCGATCCGCCCGGCTTTGTGGTGAAAAAAGGAACGAACAGATTGGCCGTGTTGGAGAGTCCCGGGCCTTCGTCCTCCACCGAGACTTCCAATTGCGCTCCCTGCCGCTTCCAGGAGACCGAGACTGCGCCGCCTGTTTCGAGCGCTGCGTCCACTGCATTACGCAGGAGGTTGATCATGACCTGTTCGAGCTGATCGCGATCGCCCTGAATGGTCATTTCCGCGCCGGGCCGCACCTGCGCCGCCAGCCTCTGATCCAGTGTCGCGGCCTGCCGGATCCACGCTCCAACTTCCAGGGGAGCCATGCGGGGAGGCGGCAGTTTCGCCAGCAGCGCATAGGCTCCCAGGAACCGGCTGAGCCCTTCGCTTCGCGCGGAGATGATCGCAAGCCCCCGCTGGGCATCGTCCCGCCAGTCCTCCGGAAGCGGTTCGCGCGCAACCAGCGATTCCAAACTTCCGGCAATCGATTTGATCGGCGCAAGCGAATTGTTCAGCTCATGGCCCAGAACTCGGACCAGTCTTTGCCAGGCTTTGAGTTCCTCCTCGCGCAGCGCGCGAGTCAGATCGCTGACCACGAGAAGTTGATGCGGCAAGCCGCCTTCGCGGAACATCGAGCGCGTGATGGCCCACCGTCCGGCGCCCGAAGGAAATGTGCGCTGGACGGTGCGGCTCGGCTCGCCTTCCAGGAACGCAGCGAGTCCGAGCGTTTCGGCGCTTGCCGTCAGAATGCGCTCGGCCGGAGCCTTCAAGAGGCGTTCCCCGGCCCGATTCACCAGGCGCAACCGATGCTCGCCGTCGAAAGCGAACACGGCCACGTCGATTTCCTCCATCACTTTCCGGAGCAGCGTCGTGGCTTCGAGCGCGCCAAGCCGCTGAGCGCGCAATGTCGCGCTCATGGCGTTCACCTGGTGCATCACGTCGGCGAGCGCGTCCTCCGCGCCGGCGCCGCGGCCCCGAATCGAGTAGTCGCCTTCGCGCATGGCTTCGAGCAGGTTCGCCAGCGTTCGCAAGGGAGACGCGACACGCTCGCGAATGGCCGCTGCGCATGTCCACCAGATCGCGACCACCAATGCGGTGACGGTCCACTGGATTCGCGGCGAGTAGTCCCCGATCCATAGCAGCACCAGGGCCGCGATTACGGCCGGAAGGCCCGCGCCCAAGGCCAGCAGGCGCATGCGCTGCTCATGCACCGGCTTTAGCTTTTCGGCGAGTTTCATGGGCAGTAGGACCGGCGATCTTGCGGCCGGTCGTCCGCGCCGCTCATAGCCCGTACCGTTGCAGCCGCCGGTACAGCGCGCTGCGGCTCAATCCGAGCGCATTGGCCGCATGGCTCACATTGCCGTTGTATCGCGCCAGAGCTTTCTTGATGAGGAACGCTTCCACGTCCTCCAGGCTCATGTCGTCCAGGCGGGGGGCGCTCTGCGGTGTCGTGCGCAGGGCGAGATCCGTAGTGTGAATCACGCAGTCCTGCGCCAGCAGCACGGCCCGCTCCACCACATGGTTCAGCTCGCGAACGTTGCCCTGCCACGGATTATCGAGCAAGGCCTGCATCGCGGACGGATCGAAGCCGCGCAAATCCTTGCGATAGCGTTTGGCGTGCAGGCTCAGGAAGTGCGACGCCAGGGCGGAAATGTCCTCCCGCCGTTCCCGCAGCGGCGGCAGATGAATCTCCACCGTATTCAGACGAAACAGCAGGTCTTCTCGAAAACGTCCTGCCCCGACTTCCTCCGCCAGGCGCGCGTTGGTCGCCGAGATTACGCGCACATCCACGCGCTTGGTTTTCGAAGAGCCCACGCGTTCGATCTCGCCGACTTCGAGCGCGCGCAGCAGCTTGGATTGGAGATTCAGCGGAACATTCGCGATCTCGTCGAGAAACAGCGTGCCGCTGTCCGCCAGCTCGAAGCGGCCCACGCGATCCATCTTGGCGTCGGTGAATGCGCCGCGCACGTGCCCGAACAGTTCGCTTTCGAAGACGCCTTCGGCCAGCCCGCCCGCGTTCACCGTGACCATCGGCCGCATTGATCTGCTGGACACCGCGTGCAGCGTCCGCGCCACCACTTCTTTCCCGGTTCCCGGTTCGCCCGTAATCAGGACATTGGCATCCGACGGGCCCACCCGCGCGATCAATTGCAGCACCGGCTGCATGACCGGGGATTCGGCGATCAAGGGCGGGCCGCCGTCGGCGCGCAACAGGCGGTTTTCGGCTTCCAGCCGCTGCCCGCGCCGGAGCGCGTTGCTCAGCTCTACCTGTGTGCGCAAAATCGTAAGCAGACGTGCGTTGTCCCAGGGCTTTTGTATAAAATCGCGCGCGCCGCGGCGCATGGCTTCCACGGCCAGATCGACGCTGCCCCAGGCCGTCATGACCACGACTGTTGTTGAGGGGTCGTTTGACTGAATCCGGGTCAGCAGATCCAGGCCTTCCTGCCCGCTGGTCGTGTCGCGCGTGTAATTCAGATCCATCAGGACCACATCGAAGTCACTGATCTCCAGCGCGGCCATGATTCCGGCGGGCGAGCTCGCGGATTCGATCCCGAACCCTTCGCCTTTCAGCAACAACCGCAGCGCTTCGAGTACGTCCGGCTGATCGTCGGCGATGAGAACTTTTCCCTCTTGTGCCAAGTCTCCTCGATTCTAGCGAAGGAAGCAGGAGGCAATTCGCTCACCGCTTTCATCTTATTGTCAGAAAAGAAGATTTAAGTTTGAAGAGTGTTCGATTTTGGGATTTCGTGTCCGAGGAGGGTGCGTCCTGGAGCGCTAGCGCCCGGCCGGAGGCGTTTGGAAAATCCCGCCAGCCCGTCCGGGACCCGCCCCAAACGCCGGCTGTGCGCCAAACCCCGGCTGTGCGCCGAAACCCGGCTGTGCAGGTCCGCCCGGTCCGGGCGCTCCTCCGACCGCGACACCGGGAACTGCCGCCGTTGGCGAGAACACGAACTCCCATTTTTCGTACTGATTTTGATCTTTGTAGACCTTGATGCTCGGGCCCGTATGCGTGCTGGCCACGCCCGCGATTGCGCCGATCTGGTTGCCGTTGCTCACAAGCGGCGTGGACGGCGATTGACGAGGATTGGTCAGCAAAGAATTGATCAGCGTCAGTGCCGGGTTCTGCGCTGCTCCGGCTGGCTGGCCTGGGCCAGGTTGCCCGCCGGGCTGATTGATGCCCGGCTGACCGAAACCCGGCTGCCCAATAGCGGGTTGATTCCCGAGCGTCTGGCCCGGAAACGAGTTCTGCACCGCCCCGGGTTGCGGAGGGATCGGTAAGCCCGGAACGCCCTGAGGCGGTTGCCCTGGCTGTCCCGGAGACGGTGTGACCGGGACTAGTCCCCCGGTGGGACCGATTTGAAATCCCGGCGGAATCCCTGTCTGAACTCCGCCCGGAAGCCCTCCGGGAGTCAATTGCCCCGGAAACTGTCCGGGAGGAAGACCGGTCTGTCCTGGGAACTGTCCTGACACTGGTTGTCCTGGCGCGGGAGTTATGGGCGCTCCCGTGGGATTGGCAAGCGTGATCGGAGGCAATCCGCCAGGCTGGGTTCCTCCCGGCTGCAACGTAATGGGCGGCAGAGCCCCCTGGCCTTGCTGCGGCTGAAGCGTGATGGGCGGCAGAGCCCCCTGGCCCTGCTGCGGCTGGAGCGTGATCGGGGGAAGCGGACCATTATTCGATTGCGCGTTGGCCTGCGCCGAAGGATCCTGCTGCGGGAACGGCTGCGAGAAGGGCGCTTGCGGAGTCACCGGGCGGTCGCTAGGGCGTTGCAGCACCGCGGCATTCACCTGTTGCGGCTGCTGCGCGTCGGCCGGATTCGCGCTTGCGTTCAAGGGCGGCTGATTTTGTTTGTCATCCGCAGCCGGAGGCTTTTGCACCAGCGAATCCGTAAGAAATCCGCCGTTGGTGTGAATGATGCGCCATTCGTCCTTGCCCGTGTACGGATCGACGTAGCGGCGGCGCAAATAGCGGTGTTCCTGTTTTTCCAGATCCTCGATGCTGGTCGGATACTGCCGGTTGTTGTGGATGTAATAGAGCTGGATGGCGCGCACGTACTGCTCGCCCCGGTCGATCAGAAGCTGCTCTTTTTCGCGTTCTGTCTCAAAAGCCACGCGCGGAAGCTGCTGATATAGAAAGATGGCGATGATCGCGGCCATCAGGAATATCATCAGCAGCGCATAGCCGCGTTCGGATTGGCGCCGCGCGGTCATTGTGCTTCTTCGGCCAGAGGAAGCGTCTGCTTGTTTTTTGCCACCATGTCTTCCACTTCCGCCGAATTGACTCCTATACGAACGATCTTATAGCGGTTTCGGATCATATCGTTTTCGCCCGCCTGGACGATGTCTTCGCCGTCGAGGAAAAAAGCCTTTCGGGAAGTTGAACGCAGCGCTCCGGAATAGCCGTAGAACTTCAGCGGAATTGGGGGAGGGGGCGGCGGTGGGGGCGGCCCTTTGAGAGCTTCTTGTTTGGCAGCGGCGGCCTTGGCCGCCTCCACCTTGATCGGGTCCACCTTCGGTGGCGGGGGAGGGGGCGGCGGAGGCGGCGTGTAGAATTCGAACAAGCTGCTTGATCCGCCCTCGACGGAGACTTCATGCAGCTTCGCCAGCAGGTCCGTCTTGAGGGTCGGATCGACGCGCGTCAGATCCAAACCCTCGGGCGGTTTCAGAGTCGGCCGGAAATCGTCGCCCGAAGCGGAAGCGCGCCCGCGGACGGTTCTCGGCCCATAAGAAGCAGGACGAGGCGTGGACGGTGTCACCGGCCCAGAGGGCAGAGCCGCGGGGGCCGGAGCTTTCGCGCCTGAGGGTGGCTGGGAGACGTTGGCTCCCGCAGGAATATCGGAACGGTTCATCCAATACACCCCGGCTGCTGCGACCAGCAGTCCGCCCAGAATCGCCAGTTTTCTCGGCTCGGCGCCGATACCGGAAGGACGCAGATTCATCGCTGCACCTCGGCAAGCGAGGCCTGAGTGGCTTCGCCCGGCGCGCGCGAATCGTCGCGGATGAATGCGTTGATCTTCAGGCTCACAGTCAGAGTGTTGGAGCCTTGCTGCGGAGCGGCGCTCAGCGATTGGAGAATCAGCAGGCGGTCCGAGCGATCCAATTCGTGAATGAAGTTCAGCAGATTGCGGTAGGCGCCCTCGTAGTTCGCCGTGATCGTCATCATGCTGAGCGAATCCGAGCCTTCGATCGGCTCCGTGGTCTGAGCGCGGTCGCGTTCTTTGATTTGGGCCTTGCGGGCGGCTTCCGTCAACTCGGAGAGCAGTGTGGAATCCGCCCCGCGCCGATCCAGAAAATACTGCTCCAGGAATTGATTGCCTTCTTCACGCGCCTTCTCGATGGCGGCCACGTTGACCCGCGTGCGCTCGACGAGCGCGCGTTTTTGCATCACCTGCGATTGCAGCGCGGCCAGCTCGCGCTCCAGATCGTCGGCAGACCCTCCGGGCGGGAACAGCACCAGCCCGGCGGCCAACAGGTTCAAGCCCAGCAGCACGCCCAGCACGATGCGGAACACGCGCACCCCATCGCGGCGTTGGCCCCGGGCGCCTGGCCCCTGAGTCTTAGAGCTTTTGGGCATAGCTCACCATTACTCGATAGCGCCAGAGCGGCTCGTTCTGCGTCGGCGGCGAGGTGCGCGGAGTGTCGGTCGGCCCGAACAGCGGAGAATTCTGAAGCCGCTTGAGAAAATCGATCATCTGTTCGGGCTTCTGCGCGGCGACCTCCATATCCAGCGTCACCTCGTTGTGCGAGTTGATCTGCGGCAGCCGCACCTGCACTACTTTGACGTTATCCGGCTTGACGCTCTCGATATCCGCGAACAGTTTGGTCCAGCTAATCGACTTGCGCTGGATCAGCGAGTTCAGCAGCAAGCTGCGCTCCAGCACCTCGGCGTTCCTGGGCTGCCGCAGCGTGTCTTCCAGGCGGTTTTGTTCTTCGGAGATCGTGCGCAGCTCCGAATTCAGTTTCGAAACAGCCGCACGCGTATCCGTCTGCCGCCCGCGCTCGCTGAAGATCAGGAAAACGAGCACTCCCAGCAGTCCCGCCAGCACGACCGCGCCAACGGACGAGGCTATCAGCATCGGCCGGCCATGGCGGAAAGGTTCGCTCGCGAGGTTGATCCGAACGCGCATACTCACCCGGCTTCCTCCAGAAATCCGAGCAACCCTGCGTTGTATGCGTTGGGAGCGCCGCGGCGGCTTCGCAGAGGTTCGATGGGCAGTTCCAGGCCTTCAGGCATTTTTCCGAAGCCGCAGAGTAGCAGTTTATCGGGTTTTTGCCCCAGCTCATCCTCAATGTAAGCGAATGTGGGATGTAGCACCGCCAGGATTTCCTCGTTATTCCCTTCTTCCACGGTAAGACAGCGGAACAGCTTCAATCGTCCTGCCGCAACCGCCATGACCGTAAGAACCGGGCCGCTCCTCTTGGCGATGACCGCCACGCCATCCTCGCGATACAGGTTCAAGGCGGCAAGTCCGGATGTGGTGATCTCTCCCGGATGCAAATTCGCGGCGCGGAAGACGGCTTCATAGCGCGCCAGAATATCGAGCGCCACGGTGACCGCAACCACGTCGACCTTCTTCGACCCTTTGCTCGCGGCCGGCTGCGCCCAAAAGCTGACCGCGGCCGAGTCGATATCGAAGGGGATCGTTTTCTTTACGCGGAACCGCACCAGAGGCGCCTGCTCCTCCGCGGAGGCCGGAAAGGAATCGAAATCGAGCAGGCTGACACGCGCTGCGTAGTCGGGCAAAATTACGGCGGCGGGGCGAGGCTTGGCTCCATTCGGCGGCAGGATGCGGCGGATCGCGGAAGTGACCGCGTCCGGCCGCACGAGATTGTCCGCCAAGGGCGAGGGCGACAGCACGCCCGGCTCGAACGCCAGAAACCCAATTTCTCCGTTCTTTGCAAACGCGATTCCGGCTTCCGACAGCTCGAAGACATGAGCTGGCGGCGGCTCCTTCACCAGACGCGTCATTTGCTTCCAAAGCGACATGCGATTTTGCTTCAGCCTTCGATGAAGGTGACTTTATTGATCTCCTTGAGCGTGGTGACTCCGTCACGCGCTTTTTCGACGGCCGATTCGCGGAGAAACGTCATGCCTTCTTCGCGCGCCTTGCGGCGGACTTCCGTACTGGGCCGTTTGTTCAGGATCAGATCGCGGATGTTGTCGCTCAAATCGAGCAATTCGGAAATGGCGCTGCGCCCGCGGAATCCCGTGCCGCCGCACTCGAAGCACCCCACGCCTTCATAAAACGGCACATCGCGCCACTGGTCGGGATCGAATCCGCTCTCGATGAGATAGGAATCCGGATAGGCGACTTGCTTCTTGCAATGCGGGCAGATCACGCGCACCAGCCGCTGGGCCAGGATGCAGTTCAACGCCGACACGAAATTGTACGGCTCGACGCCCATGTTCAGGAACCGGCCGAGCACGTCGAACACGTTGTTGGCGTGCACCGTGGTGAACACCAGGTGGCCGGTGAGCGCCGCGTTGATCGCAATCTGTGCGGTTTCCTGGTCGCGGATTTCGCCCACCAGAATTTTGTCAGGATCGTGGCGCAAAATCGATCGCAGCCCGCGCGCGAACGTCAGACCCTTTTTCTCGTTCACCGGAATCTGCGTAATGCCGCGGATCTGGTATTCCACGGGATCTTCGATGGTGATGATCTTGTCTTCGTCGTTCTTGATTTCGCTGAGCGCCGCGTAGAGTGTGGTGGTCTTGCCCGATCCCGTTGGCCCGGTCACCAGCACCATCCCGTACGGCTCTTTGATATAGCGCCGGAATTTCGCCAGCTCCGTTTCCGAAAACCCCACCACGTCCAGCGAAAGGTTCGAAAACTTCTCGCTCATCGATTCTTTATCCAGGACGCGCAAGACGGCGTCTTCGCCGTAGATGGTGGGCATGATCGAGACGCGGAAGTCGATGAGGCGCGTTTTGTAGCGCACGCGGAAACGGCCGTCCTGCGGGATGCGCCGCTCGGCGATATCCAGCTCGGACATGACCTTGATGCGCGAAATGATGGTCGAGTGCCAGTCCTTGGCGATCGGCGGCATCGCGTAATGCAGCACGCCGTCGATACGGTACTTGATCGCCACTTCCTGGTCGCGGGTTTCGATGTGAATGTCGCTGGCGCGCCGCTCCAGGGCGTTGAAGATGGTGGTGTCCACCAGCTTGATCACTGGCGCGATGTCCGAATCGCCCGCTGCGAGCCGGTCGATCGAGAGGGTTTCGTCCGGATTTTCCTCGTCGCCGACTACATCGAGCGTGAATCCCTCGGTGACTTCCTCGAGGACGCGCTGGCTCTGTTCCGTCTTCTTGAGCAGATCGGAGATCTGCGAAAGAGTGGCAACTTTGACCCGCAGTTTTTTGCCGAGCAGAACGCTCAGCTCATCGATCAGACTCAGGTTCCGGGGATCGGCCAAAGCGATTTCCAGCGTCCCGTTGTGGCCCTCGATCGGCACGAAGTTGTAGCGGAACATCAGGTCCACCGGGATCGAGGTAAACAACTCATGGTCGATCCGGACCTCCCGCAGGTCCACGAAGTCGTGGTAGTAGCGCTGCGCCAGGGCGCGGGCCCGCGCGGCCTCCTGGAGGGGATCCTGGGGAATCATGCGATCACTGCTTGCCATTTCGAATCATGCACTTAACCCGGAAGACACTCCGCCCGAGCCAGTGCTACTCAAAGTGTATGACGCGCGCGAGAGGCGCGGCGTGCAAGTCCTTGACCGGAATGTGCCCACCCGCTCGGCCCTGCGGGTGGAGAGCCAAGGTCTGAAACATTTCAGCCCCGGAACGAATCCGCCAGGGAGAAGATCGGCAGGTACAGGGACACCAGCACGAACGCCACGAAAATCCCCATCACGATCATGATGGCGGGCTCCACCAGGCTCAGCATAGCCGCCACCCGGGTGGAAACGTCGTCCTCGTAAAATTCCGCGACGCTCGAGAGCATCGAAGGAAGCGCGCCGGTGGACTCGCCCACTTCGATCATATCCACGGCAAGCGACGGGAAAATTTTGGCTGCGCGCAGTGACTGGGAAAGCGACTGCCCTTCCCGCACCAACTTCACGGCGCCTTCCAGCACTCTCTTCAGGACCTGCGTTCCCAGCGAATCGGCGGCCGTCTCCAGCGCCTGCAACAGCGGAATGCCGCCGATCAGCAGCGTCCCCAGCACGCGCGAGAACTGGGCGACCTGGTATTTGAGCCACACTTCACCCACTAACGGCATCCGCATCAGGAACCGATCCAGGCGCTCGGCTCCGCTGGGAGTCTTCGCCCAGACTCGGAACGCCAAAATGGCCGCGAGGAACACGCCGAATCCGGCCAGCACGTAGTTGCGCGCCGTTGTTCCGATCGCGATCAGGATCTGCGTCGGGGCCGGAAGCTGCGCCTGCATGCTGCTGTAGAGCGTCGCGAAGTTGGGGACCACGTAGGTGACCAGGAAAACGATCAGACAACCCGCCAGAAACACCAGCACGCACGGATAGAGAAGGGAAACCAGCAGTTTCCGCCGGACCGAGAGCGCCAGCTTCTGATAGGTGATGAACCGGTCGAGCACCTCGGCGAGCGATCCGCTGCGCTCTCCCGCCATTACGCTGGTGACGTAAATCGGCGGAAAAACGCCCTGCCGCGCGAACGCATCGGATAGCAGCGCGCCGTTTTTTACCTCCCGACGGACGCCTTGGATGTAAGCTGACAGCTTCGAATCGGTCAGACGCTCGGCCAGCAGCTCCAGGCCCTTGAGAATCGGCAGACCGGCCCGAATGAGCGTTACGAACTGCTGGTTGAAAATCAGGAATTTTTCAACGTTGAGCTTCTTGCCCCGCGGCGCCAGCTTCTGGGCGACTCCCTCGCTGCGCGGACGGATAGAGTAGATGAGGAATCCCTGCTCGGTAAAGCGCTCCCGCAGTTCGCGTTCAGACTCGGCTTCGGCCACCTGCTGGTGGATTTCGCCGCGGGCATCCGCGTATTTGAGCGTCCATTCCGCCATCTACACTTCCGGTTCTGAATACCTGACGCGCGGGCAGGCCGGCGCGTGCAACTGGCGCTCGCTATTTAAGGGCCGCTTCGATCGCCGCTTGGATTTCCTTCGACTCCGGCTCGACTTCCGGCTCGAAGCGCCGCAGGACCTTCCCGTTGCGATCTATGAGAAATTTGGTGAAATTCCACTGGATCTCGCCGCCGGTTTGGGGATTCGCCTTCGGATCGGTCAGAAATTGATACAAGGGCGCTTTGTCGGCCCCTTTGACCGAGATTTTCGAGAACATCGGAAATGTCACGCCGAATTTCGACCGGCAGAACGCCCCGATTTCTTCATCCGTTCCGGGCTCCTGCTGCCCGAAATTATTCGCCGGAAAGCCGGCCAGAACCAAGCCGCGGTCCTTGTACTTCACGTACAGTGCTTGCAGACCTTCGTACTGATACGTGTATCCGCACTGGCTGGCGACGTTCACCACCAGCATGACCTTCCCTGTGAAGCTCGCCAGCGCCACTTGCTTGCCATCGAGCGCTTTCATGGTGAATTCGTGCACGGAGGAAGCTCCGTGAGCCAGTCCGGCGATCATGCACAGAGACGCCAGCGCTGTTTTCATACCTTACAATTGTACAAGCATATGAATCTGAACAAGATGATCGCCGAGCTGCGCGCGCAGAAGCAAGCTTTGGACGAAAGCATTCTGATTTTGGAACGGCTGGCCCGCAGCCAGGGCCGGCGCCGCGGCCGCCCCCCTCGTTTCTTGAGCGAGCCGGAAGTGACGCGCAAGCGCCGGCCGTTCAGCGAGGAAACGCGCAAGAAAATGGCCGAGTCGCAGCGCAAGCGTTGGGCCGCATATCGAAAAAACCAGGGCTCCTGAGCGGCACTCCGGATGACCCGACGCGCTTTTTCGATGACTTTCACCGGCGCTTTCTTGGCCCGGGCCGCGGCGAAGCGCGCGTCGCGCGTCCTCGTCTTCGAAGCTACGGCTGGTCCCCGGCTTCCGCATACGCTCGCGCTGCGCGCAACGCCGGCGGAGTCTCTCGCGATTGAAAAAAAGCGCGGCCACGTATGGGAAGAGAGGAGCTATCGAGTTGCTCACCCGAAGCCTGTGGCAGACCGATTGACTGAGATCTTTTCCAGCGCCGGCATCCGTCCGCTGTTCGGGAAGATGGAAGACGCAAGTCTGACCTACTTCATCCCTTTTGAAAACCTTGCCGCGCGCGACCGCGCCTGGACCGCGCTCAATACCGACCCGCGCTGGATCAGCGCGCGGGCCGAATTCGAGTCCTATCGGTTCGGCTTGTACCGGCTGGTGTAGTTCCGGCGTCGTAAGCGCTCGCCGCCGCGGCTGCCCGAAATTTCTCGACTTCGCGCCGGCTGCGCATGGTGCGCACGGCCGCGAGGATCACCATTGCGGCGAGAGCGCCCAGCCCGGCCATGAACATATCTTTCTGGGAATCCCACATGTCGCCCTGCATGCCGACGAATTCTTCACCGCGTTCGGGCGTCAGAATCGAGGCCAGGAACGCTTCCAGCATTTCATAACATGCGCTGGAGGCCAGCAGCGTTTCCACAGGCAGCGCATAACGCCAGCGGCTGGTGACGCCCAAAACGCGCATGAACCATTCCTGCATCGGGTAAGCCATCAGCAGGCCATAGCTGAAATGCATGACGCGATCGTAGTCATTCCGCGTGGTGCCGAACCATGTCTTGATCCACTCCCCCAGCGGCACGTCGGAATACTTGTATTGCGCGCCCCACTCGTGCATGCTCAGATAAACAAAAATCAGCAGGTAGGACACGTCCGAAAGCGGCAATCTTCGGTAGGTGCACGCCAGCAAAGCCAGAAAAGACATCGCGCAGGCGTTTTCCAGCCACCAGTCGAAGACCTTCTCCGGCCGGGATCCAGTGAGGAGGATGACCGCCGCCATGCCCACGCACAAGACGTGCAGAAACCGGTTGTCGCGAAACGCGACAAAAGAAGCCTTCGATGCAGAGGTCAATTCTGCATTACACAACGATGACGGCCTCCGCGGCAAGCGGGCCGCCTCTCCCTATACCGGCAGCCTCAAGACGAAACGTGCGCCATCTGTTTTATGATCGGACCACAGATCGCCGCCGTGCGACATGACGGTTTTGCGGGAAAGCGCCAGTCCCAACCCGACGCCGTTCTTCTTGCCCGCGGTGACGAAGGGCTCAAAGAGCTGATCCGCGATGGATTCCGGAATTCCCGGGCCGGTGTCCTCGACGCTGACCACGATTTCGTTTTCCCGCCGTTCGGCACGGACGTTCACGGAGCCGCCGTTAGGCATGGCCTCGATCGCGTTGCTCAGCAGATTCTGGAAAACGCGTTCCATGGGGGAGCGATCGAGCGGCAGTTCCACATCGTCGGTGAGTTCGATCCGGACCTTCACGCCGCGAGATTCGGCGCTGGCAGCCAAAGGCTCATACGCCGCGGTGACCACCTCCCGTAAACGGCAGACTTCCCGTGCGTGTGCGCGGCCCTGCGTTACGTCGGCCAGTTCCTGCAACAGGCTCTGCACCTGGCGCGAAGCCCGATAGATGTTTGCGGCCAGCCGCTCGACCTGCGCGCCGGAAAGCTTCGAGTCCACCAGCATTTCGGCGCCGCCGTAGATCGCCGCGAGCGGGTTCCGAAGGTCGTGGATGATGGAGGTCGAAAGTCTCCCGATAGTGGCGATGCGCTCTTGCCGGATCAGGTCCTCGCGAGCTTTGCTGATGGAGGCGCACATGCTGTTGAAGGTCTCCGCGAGCCGCCCGATTTCCCCGGCGCCTTTCACGGGAACGCGCACGTCGTAGTTGCCCTTGGCGATTTCGGCGGCGGCGCGGTCCAGATCCTCCACGGGTTTCAGCAGCCTTCGGGCCAGCAGATACGTCAACCCGATCCCGGCGAGCACGGCTGCCAGCCACAGAACCGCCAGTCTGGATCGCACCGCGGTAATCTGATCCAGCGCATTCTTGAATGAGCGCAAAATGCGCAACTCCCCGACCGGGTTGCCGTCGATATCGCTCAGCTCGGAAGTGAACTGCAAGTAGTCCGAGCCGAGCAACTGGATCTGATGCTGCTGCGAAGAAGATCCCGCGGCCAGGGCTCGCTCCACGGCAGGATCGAGAGTCGAGGCGGCGACCGCGCCATGCGCGAGAAATACAAAATCGCTGCCACTGGCGTTTTTCAGTTCCGTTGCCAGGCCCGCATCGACCACCACTCCGGCGACCAGGACATCCAGAAGCGCGGAATCCCGGGTGGTAGCGACGTAAACCGGAGTAACTACGATCTGGTACAGGTGATTTCCCAGAGTGACGAATCCCCGGGCCTGCTTCGGGAACTCCTTGGCGGCCGAGCGCACCGCGGGGATCTCGGCGAGATGAACCGTATTCTGGGCTTGGGGCCCTGCGACGGACGCAATCACGACGCCGTCGGGATCGCACACCAGGAACAGAGTTTCGGGGCGCGAAAGCTGGTCCCAGACTTCACTGGCCGAATCGCGAATCGTGGCCCCGTCGCCGGTGCTGAAGGCGGCGCGAACGCTCGGCAGTCGGCTCAGAATCAGGCTCACCGTGGCGAGCTGATCTCCTCGCGCGCGCCACAGCGATTCATACGCCCGAAAGCTCGCCCGCACTTCATCCTCGAGGGTTGCCGAGGCGATGCGCACAAACTGATCCTGCAACAGCCAACCCATGGCGGCGAACAACAAAGTGATCGCGATGGAGGTGGAGAACAGGATTCGCCACAGCAGAGAAACGGAATGTCGCTTCAGTTTCATTTGCGGACTGCGGGATACACCCCGCTGTCGTCGGGCGCATCGGTATACTCGCGCCCGTATTTATTGTGGTGCGGGATGACGATATAGCCGCTCTCCGAGATCCCGATGGCAGGCAAGCTAATGCTGCCTTCCGAAACAGAGATGCGCCGGGTCAAGGAATCGAGCGTGGCCTGGGTGGCGCGTTCGTGGAAAAAGCGCAGCGTGTATTCGCCCGGGGGCACGTCATTGAGCTGGAAACTGCCGTTCTTCTGAGTCGTTTCGAAATACGGGCTGTTGAGCACCAGGATAACGGCGCTCATGGTCGCGTGAATGTTGCAGAAAACCCGCACGATTCCGGGCCGGGCAAAGCGCACCTGCCGCGATGTTCCTGGCGGATACAGCCCGACGTCGAACAACTGGCCGTTGTAGTTGGAAAACGCGTTGTGAAAGATGGGATCGAAATTCGGGAAATCGACGCTGGTCCCCACCCGAATCGGCAGCACATGGGGCGTGAAAGTCTTGTCCTTCTGAATCATCTTCGCGACAGCGCGGGACGCAGGAGGTACAGCCGCCGGGCTCACCGGCTCCAGCCACACCACGACTCCGGAAAAGTCGTGTTTCCGGACGGCCGCATCGTGTGAATCGCGGAGTTCCACGCGGCCGGTGACCGAGCCCGCGGCCAAGATGCCGGCGCAGATGAAGAGCGTCGAGATGAGTTTCGGTACGGCAGACACGAGTGCAGGCGCCGCGAGGCCTGTACCGCAAGCTTCCGCTTGCCCCGTCGTCACTCCTGGCGACGCTCTAAAACAGATAGGCGAATGCGAGATCATAATGCGGATTGATGATCGTGCCGGACCCCACGTAGGTGGTGCGGACCTGCGAAGCCTCGAGGCTGGTCAGGATATTCGAGCCCAGCCGGTACATGATGTTCGCGCCGTAGCCCTGGTTCTTGCCCACTGAGCCGCGGAACAGGTCGCGGTTCCGATCGTCTTCCTGCCCGCCGTAAACATGAAACGAGGCCCTCTGGGTTGCACGGAACGTGAACTGGCCCCAGCCGCCCATGGCTTGCACGGGGCGAGCCAAACCGTTCGTTACAGTGACGCCTTGACGCAAACCCCCGACCACTCCGACGTTCTCTCCGTGGAAGAACGTCCCGGTAAAATCGAGGCGCGCCGCCGGGCGAAGCAGCCAGTCGATCGAGAAGATTCGGGACGGCACGGATTGTCCGACCACGCGCGTGGAGCTGACGTGGAACCCGGGCGCGATCTCGATCCTCCGGCTGCCCGATTGCCCCCAGAATTCGAAGCGGCCCTGGTAGCCCGGCCGGGATCTGGCAAGGTCCGAGTATTCGGATGCGAGGCCGGTACCGCCTTCGGACGTCTGATAGACCCCAAACTGCGCGCGCAGCCCGGCTTGCTCTGAAAATGAGACTCGCCGCTCCAGGCGCACTTGCGGCTGCCACAACCACAGATTCCCCGCTCCCGTCAGAGGCGACACGCCTACTTGGGCCAACGAATCCGGTTCGCGCGGCGCGATGATCGGTTTATCGAAGGCCAGGCCGAAGGTTGTGTTCTTCCAGGCCGCATCCAGAGTGGCGACGCGCAGGCGAACCGTCTGATTCAGGCCTGTGCCGCCACCGAAGAAATCCATATAGACTGCGCCCGTCACCTTTCCTCCGCCGGCGATTTCCGGCCCGTCCACTTTCAGGCCGATGACGCTCTGCCGGAACGTCGCCCCGCCGGAGCCTTGCCGCGAGTTGAGGGGCAAGATCGTCGGATTATCCCCGCCGCCGGAGTCTCTGCCGTTCAGAAAGGTATTGAACAGCAACATGCCGGTAAGCGTCACGGGAAGGCGATGATCACTGGAAATCTTGACCTGGTCGAGTTCCGCCAGGCGGCGCTCGGCGATGGCAACGCGTTCGGCGATCGGCAGTGGGGGCGCTTCGGCTCCGGCGGCTGCCTGGGGCGCGCCTTCGGCCGGCGGAGGCTGCGCGCTTGCAAGCTGGAGCCGGAGCGCCCGGATTTCCTCCATGAGCTCGCGGTTTTGCGCTTCCAGCCGGTCCAATCTGTCTATGACTTGCTTCAAATCCGGCTGCTGAGCGCTGAGAGAGCCGGTCGCGCAAGCTCCAAAGACGAGGCACAAGAACCTAGGACGCATGGATGAGCTCCTCCAATTTCTTGCGCATCGCGCTCGGGGAAAACGGTTTGGCGAAGTACGCATTGGCTCCCAGGCCAAGGGCGCGGGCCGGCGTCGAGGGATCGGCGTCGGCGCTCACCACCAGGATGGGGAGGGAACGGAAGCGAGGGTCTTGCCGGATCCGGGCTATCAGGTCCAGACCGCTCATTTCGGGCAAATGAATGTCGGTGATCACAGCCGCGAATGTACCACTCTCCAGGTCCGCGAGTGCAGCCTCGGCAGAGAGGGCGGTCCGGATTACGATTCCGGCGAGGGGCTCGAGCGCCAGATTGAGCGTGGCGATGCAGTCCACCGCGTCGTCCACTACCAGGACGTTCACGGCAGGAACCTGTATCCCACTCCATGCATGGTCAGAAAATGCCGCGGGATTTCCGGATCGGGCTCCAGCTTCTGCCGCAGACGGACCACGTGCGCATCCACAGTGCGGGTGTTTGGAAACGATTCGTAGCCCCACACGGAGTTGAGAATCACGTCCCGCGAGAGCGCGCGTCCCGGATTCTGAAGAAAAAACGCCAGAAGATTGAATTCGGCGCGGGTCATGCGGGTTTCCGCCCCCGCGCGCCGCACCATGCGCTGGTCCAGATCGACTTCGACGTCGGAAAAAGAGAGCACCAGGTCGGAGCCTTGACTGGTCCGGCGCAGAAGGGCCCGGATTCGTGCCAGCAGCTCGCGAGTTCCGAAGGGCTTGACGACGTAGTCGTCAGCGCCGATTTCCAGCAGGAGGACTTTATCGATCTCGTCTCCCATGGCGCTGAGCACGATCACAGGAGTCTTGAGTCCGGCGGAGCGAATCCGCTTGCATACTTCCACTCCGCTCAATCCTGGCATACGGAGATCCACCAGAATCAGATTGGGCCGCAGCGCGAAAGCCTGCTCCAGGCCGGTCTTGCCGTCGGCCACCAGAATTGGACGAAACCCCTCATTTTCAAGCATTAAGCCGATCGTGTCGCGCAGGCTTTCGTCGTCGTCGATGACCAGAATCGTTTGCATCCGGTTACTCCAATTGTAGACACACCGGTTTTGGTACTCGGAACAGCCTAGGCAAGAGCTGGAGAGGAAGTCGACGCCTCGCCTACTGTTACTTTATGCAGGCTGCCCCGGAACTCAAGGAGCTCCGCCAATTCCACCGAACCGCCCTGGTGGAATCGGTTCACATCGGGGAAGGAACGAACGTGTGGGCCTACGCTCACATCCTTCCAGGAGCCCGCATCGGCCGCGACTGCAACATTTGCGACCACACGTTTATCGAGAACGATGTAGTCATCGGAGACCGGGTCACGATCAAATGCGGCGTCCAATTGTGGGACGGTCTGCGGGTGCAGGACGACGTATTCATCGGCCCGAATGCGACGTTCACAAACGATCGTTTTCCGCGAAGCAGGCAGCGGCCGGCAGAGTATCTGCGCACGATGATTCAGCGTGGCGCCTCGATTGGCGCAAACGCGACGGTGCTTCCGGGGGTGGTCATCGGAGAAAAAGCTTTGGTCGGGGCGGGCGCGGTGGTGACTCGAAATGTACCTCCCCATTCGAAGGTGGCGGGAAATCCTGCGCGAATTATCGGATATATAGATACAACCTCCGAAACTTCCGCCACTCAAATGAATGCGCTCGAAACGCGAAAGACGAAATTGCCCGGCGCCGCCGCGATCTTCCGGCTTCCTCGTGCCCGCGATCTTCGCGGCAGTCTCACGTTTGCCGAGATTCATCGTCACGTTCCGTTTGAGGTGAAGCGCTATTTTCTGGTATTCGACGTCGCGAGTGAGCATGTTCGCGGCGAGCATGCTCACCGCAGCCTGCACCAGTTCGCAGTGTGCGTCAGCGGACGCTGTCGTCTGGTGCTGGATGACGGCGCCGCCCGTCACGAAGTGGTGCTCGATTCGCCGGATAAGGGCGTATACATCCCGCCCATGGTCTGGGCGACCGAGTACAAATTCAGCCGGGGCGCGGTCCTGCTCGTCCTGGCCTCGGAATACTATGATCCCGAAGAGTATATTCGCGATTACGGCGATTTCCTCGCACTGCGGCGGCAGATTGAACCGCGTTGACAAGCTGCCGGTACATTGACATACTCAGCCGAAGGGACTGATCCCTTTATGAATATGAAGCAAATTCTTCTCGTCCTTTCGTTTGCGACGCCGTTTGCGACCTTTTTGGCCGCGCCGCTCTCGGCTGCGATCCCGGAGCCGGTGCGCCTGGAGAGCGGATCCGTTTCCGGCGCTTCCACGACGGATCCGGGCGTGCGCGTGTTCAAAGGGATCCCCTACGCGGCTCCGCCCGTCGGCGATTTGCGTTGGCGCGCCCCCCAGCCAGTGGCGCATTGGGATGGCGTCCGTAAGGCCGATCAGTTCGGTCCGAACTGCACGGCAGGCGGGGGAGGAGGCCGCGGCGGAAAAGGGAAAGGCCCCGGGGGAGGCAAAGGACCCACGCCCGCGAAGGCGGCGCCCGCCGGACCGCCGCCCGGCGAAGATTGCCTTTATATAAATGTTTGGACGCCCGCAAAAACGGCCGGCGACCGCCTGCCCGTAATGGTGTGGACTTACGGCGGGGCGTTCACCAGCGGTTCGGGAGCCGAACCGCGCTATGACGGGGAAGCTCTCGCAAAAAAGGGAATCGTGGTTGTCACGTACAACTATCGGCTCGGCATGTTCGGCTTTCTCGCGCATCCGGACCTGACCAGGGAATCCGGCCACAACGCTTCGGGGAACTACGGCCTGATGGATATGGCGGCCGCACTGCGGTGGGTGCAGAAAAATATTGCGGCGTTCGGAGGCGATCCGCGCAAGGTCACGATCGACGGCGAATCAGCCGGCGCGATTTTGGTCGCGGCCATGGTCGGATCGCCCGAAGGCAAGGGCCTGTTCCAGCGCGCGATGGCGCAGAGCGGAGCATGGATGGGGCTGAGCATCGGAAAAATGCGCACATTGGAGCAGGCCGAGGAGGCCGGCAAGCGCGCGGCCGGAGCGCATTCGATTCCCGAGTTGCGGGCGCTGTCGACGCAGGAAGTGGCCCAGGCGGTCACCGGCGTTCCGGCAGGCATCATTGTCGACGGCTGGATGATCCCCGAGGATCTGTCGAACACGTTCGCCAAGGGGAAACAGAACGATGTCGACATTCTGGTCGGATCGAATCAGGACGAAGGGACTTTCTTTGGAGGAGGGAACACCGCGGCCGAAGCTGTCAGGAACCGGGCGCGGCAGACTTACGCCGACCTGGCGGACGATTTCCTGAAGCTGTATCCAGCGGGTAACGATACGGAGGCCGCCGCTTCGAGCCTCATGCGCAGCCGCGATGAAACGGCCTGGCATATGCGGACCTGGGCGCAACTCCAAGTAAAGCGCGGCAAGAAGGCCTACCTGTACTACTTCACGCGCGTTCCGCCCGGAAACGGAGCGCGCGGCGCGACCCACACGGCCGAGCTGTCCTACATGTTCAACAACCCTCCTGCGAATGGTTCCTGGACCGATGTCGATCACAAGCTGGCCGACATGATGTCATCGTATTGGGCGAACTTCATCGCCACCGGCGATCCGAACGGAAAAGGTCTTCCTGCATGGCAGCCCTACGGCTCAAAGAATGACGGCCAGGCCATGGTCTTCGGCGATGCGGTGCAGTTCGGCCCTCAGATCGAAGTGGCCCGGCTGGCGTTCTTCGACAAATATTACGCGACAGTCCAGAAGCACTAGACCGCAAACGGCGCGCGGCGCCTTCATTCTGTTGAAGCGGGCTGTTGCGTTATCAAAGGCGCAAGATTGCGCCGACGCGGCTTAGATCCAGCACTAGGTGGCCCTCGGGCGATACCTCAAAGGCCGGCGCGAATCGCGCCTGCCATTCAATCTCTTCCCAGCGATACGAATAGCGCGTATTGACCACCTGCGTGAAGGAATCGTCGTAGCCCCGGATCAGAATCAGCACCTCCGCCTGGAGCCGTTCCAGGTCCGCCGCGGCTTTCCCGGCCAGGGGGCTTGACTCGTCGATGGGATGCACCACGGTCCAGGTGAGCGCGAGAAAGAAGATCTTCTTCCGCTCCAGCTTCAGCTCCGTAAAATTCCGCCGGAACTGGCCCGTGGGGTCGCGTTCCACGGTCATCAGCATCATGTCGGCGGCCACGTCGGTCAGGACGTTGGCGCGGCGGTTCGCCAGCCGGAACTGAAGGCTGTGTCCGTCCCCATAGGGTGCGACTACCATCCGGTCGCTGAAGATCAGGCGCGCGTTGGGACGGGAAAATCGTGCGAACAGGAGGCCGGTGGCTATGGCGAATCCCATTAAGCCCAGGAGTGCTTCCGTGGCAGCCACGACATTTGCGGTGATGCCCAGTGGGTAAATGTCTCCGTAGCCCACGGTCGTGAGTGTGTGCACGCTAAAGAAAAAAGCTTTGCCAAACAGGGTCAGGCCCATGTCCCTTTCGGCCGTGCGCAATGCGGCGGAGCCGAGCATGGTGTACAGCGCAGCGAAGAGCACGTTCACCAGGAGGTAGCCGAGGAACACCAATCCCCAGAAGCGCGGCCAGGAGAGATTGACCAGGTGCATGTAGACGCCGCCTGCAAAACCTGTGAGCCCGCGCCGGCGGACGTTGAAGGAGCCGTCTTTATTGATGGCTCGCAAGAGGGGGCCGGTGTATTGCTGGGTGAACCCAGGGTCGAAGGAAGGGGCAGCCATCTCTGCACTATGCCACGTCGTACGGCTTCTGAGGAATCTGGGAAATCACGTGCAGAAACCAAGAGTATTCTGAAGCTGGCAGATTTCGAAACACAGTGGACTCCGCTACGAACCACCTGCTGGTTCCCCGGGTCGGGCCGCCACGGCTGTCTCTGGTGATCCCCATTTACAACGAAGAGGCGGCGATTTCCGCGCTCAGACCTGCCGTCACGCGCTTCGCCCGGGCAATTTCGAGCGAACTGGAGCTCGTTCTGGTGAATGACGGCAGCTCCGATCAGACGCTCGCGCTGCTTGCAGAGTGGGCGGCGGACGATTCGCGCGTCAAGGTTCTGCATCTTTCGCGAAACTTCGGCCATCAGATTGCCGCAACAGCCGGACTGGATCATGCGACCGGCGACGCGGTCGTCCTGATGGACGCCGATTTGCAGGATCCGCTCGAAGTCATTCATCAGATGATCGAGCGCTATTGCGACGGCTACGACGTCGTATACGGGCAGAGGATTACGCGCGCGGGTGAATCCGTCTACAAGCGCTTCACCGCCTGGCTGTTCTACCGCATCATGCGCTCCCTGGTTTACAAGGATTTGCCTCCGGATGTGGGTGACTTCCGGCTGATCTCGCGGCCCTGCCTGGACGCGATCAAGCGCATGCGGGAGACGCACCGGTTTTTGCGCGGGATGGTTGCTTGGGCCGGCTTTCCGCAAATCGCGGTCGGGTACCATCGGCAGCCGCGCGTTGCCGGTTTGACGAAGTATCCGTTGCGGGAGATGCTGGCTTTTTCCTGGACCGCTGCGACTTCGTTCTCGACTCTGCCGCTGCGGCTCAGCATCCTGATGGGATTGGCGGTCGGCGTCCTGGGCATCGAAGAGGGAATCCGCGCGATGCTGGCTTATTTTCTGGGATGGTACACAGTTCCCGGATGGACTTCGTTGACTGTGATCGTGTCGCTGATCGGCAGCGCGATGCTCATCAGCATCGGAATTGTCGGGGAGTACATAGCAAAGCTTTACGAGCAGTCCAAAAGGAGACCCTTGTACATCGTAGCCCGCACATTCGGAACGCTGCCAAAACCGGCCGCTTCGGAAGCCGAAGCGGCATGGTCGAATACGGCAACTCGATCCAAATGACACAGCCTTCCCGCTTTGACCGTCTATCGTCCTCCTACGAAGAGCTGCTGCGGGATCCGATTCGGCAGCGGTTCACTGGGGCCGAGTCGATGTTCTTCCACCGGCGCAAGGCCGACCTAATCCGCCGGTTCTTCCACCGCCGTGACCTTGCAATGTCGAAACTGACATATCTGGATTTCGGTTGCGGGAAGGGGGAACTTCTCAGCCTTCTTCAACCTGAATTCAAATCGGCGGCAGGCTGCGACGTTTCCGCCCAGATGATGCGCCAGATTACGGACATCGAAACCCGCATCCAGGAAGATCCTTCACGAATTCCGTTCGGAGATGACGAATTCGATTTCGTAACCGCCGTGTGCGTATATCATCACGTCCCGCCCGCTGCGCGTCCCGCTCTCACGAGCGAGATCAGACGGGTGCTCCGGCCAGGGGGGATCTTCTGCATGATTGAGCACAATCCGTTGAATCCCGTGACACGGGTGCTCGTGCGCCGCACTCCCGTTGATTCCGATGCGGTTCTGCTGCCTGGCGGCGAAGCCCGCCAACTGACCAGGCGGGCGGGATTCACGCACCTCCAACAGGATTATTTCCTGTACTTCCCGCAATCCGTGTACCGCAACGTCGGACGTTTGGAAAACGTGCTCGCAATCGTACCGCTCGGCGGCCAGTACGCAGTCTTCAGCGCGAAACCGAGCTAGCGCAGCATCACAATCCGGTGCGCCTCGCTGTCGCCCACGTAAAGCACGCCGTTCGCAAACAGGACTGAGTGCGGACGGTTGAGCTTGTATTTGAGCGGATCGCCCTCCGGGCCATCGCCGATCTGGCCGGCGCCCAGGACCGTCGTGATGATGCCGGTCTTCAGATTGATTTTGCGGATCGCATGGCTCTCCGTGTCGGCGATGTACAGACTGTCATCAGAGCCAAGCGCGAGTCCCTTGGGTCCCGCCAGCCTCGCCGCCGGTCCGGTTGCGGATCCGCCGAATGTCGCCTGAAGCGCCGGTCCGCCGTCGCCGCTGAAGCCGAGCTCGCCGGTGCCAGCCACACGATGATACGTTTGCGTTTTGGCATCAATCCTGTAGATGGAGTTGCCCTCCCGCAGCGCGAGGTACAGATCGCCGTTGGCCGCGCGGGTGATCGTCCGTGGCCCTGTGACTGGCGTCCCCTTGACTGGAGCGCCTTCCGGAGTCTCCTTCGTTTCGCCCGTTCCTGCGTAGGTTTCGATCATCCCCGTATCCAGGTGCAACCGGCGGATGCGGTGGTTGCCGATATCGCAGATCAGCAGGGAACCATCGCGGTCCAGAACGATGCTATGGGGCTGATTGAGCTGGGCCCGCACAGCCGGGCCGCCATCGCCGGCGAAACCTCGCATTCCCGTGCCGGCCACAGTCGAAATGACGCCGGTTTTCATATCGATTTTCCGGATCACGTGATTGTCGCGCTCGGCGATGTACAAATCGCCCTTCGCGTCGAAGAGCAGCTCGTGAGGCATGTTCAAGGAGGCCTCCGTGGCCGGGCCGCCATCTCCGCGATACCCTTTTTCTCCGTTGCCGGCGACGGTGATCACGCGCCTGGTTGCCAGATCGATCCTGCGGATTCTCGAATTGCCGAGATCGCAGAAGTAAAGCGTGCCATCCGGACCGATTGCGAGCCCGTATGGATTGTTCACCTGATCGTCTGCGAACCCGGGTTTCCCTGTGCCGATCAGCGTGTCGGCCGTGGCCGCGGAGACGGCCATGGCAGCCGCCATCGCCAGCACGCACAAGCAAAGCAGAATCCTCATGAGTTTTACTGTAACCCGCGCGGCGCAGGTCAGGAGTTGTGAGGGCGGGACCATCACCGGGCGGCTCGGGCGTCCATACCGGGCCTGTGGGGTGGCGAGGTCGCATCGCCCTCAAGTCCTGATCATCGGCCGGAATCGAACGGGGGCCCATAGGAAGTCCGTACAGAGCGTACTATACCGGCTTAGTACGAATGCGAGCGCATTTATTCCGCTCTTGATGGAGTAGACTGACCAGGAAGCGCATATGCTGCCGCTCAACGGATCACGCCTGACGACATACGCCCGAACCGCTGTTTTTCTGGCCGTTGCCTCTCTCGCGAGTTGGGGAGCGAACCGGGCGCTTCACATTCAGGCTCCCCTGTCTCCGTTCGCGATTGCGGTGGTTGCGGCCACCTGGGCCGGAGGACTGGAAGCGGGCTTAGTCAGCACAGGGGCGGGGGCGGCCATCCTGTTCGGCGTTTTTCGGGGGAATATCTTTACTGTAGTCTCCATCCCGCGGGGGCTTCCGCTCTTGATCGCGTTCTGCGTAGTGGGCGTCCTGATCAGCATCATGGTGGATCGGGCGGCCCGTGGCTATGCGGATGCGAAGGCGACCAAGGCCGAATTACAGAAAGCCCTGGAAGCCCTCTCCCAGACCAACCGATCTTTGGAACAGTTCGCTGATTCGGCAGCCGGCGCCTTGCGAACCCCGCTCCGGGCGATCAGCGTATTCGCGGAGTTGCTGCAAACGCGGCATGCGGCTTTGCTCGATAACGAATCGAAGGAATATCTGCGAATCATGTTGAATAGCACCCGGCAGATGAACGGCGTGATCGACGGCTTGCGGGAGTACGCGCGGGCCAGACAGCCGCAGGCGCCTCTGCTTCTGATCGACAGCGGCTCAGTGCTGCGGCAGGCGATCCAGCAGCTCCAGCCGGAAATCAGCGCGGCTGGGGCAACCGTCAGCTACGACGATCTGCCCACGATCCGGGCCGATGAGGGCGGTTTGCTCCAGGTGATGCAGAACCTGCTGCATAACGCGCTGAAATACCGGTCGGCCGCTCCGCCTAGAATCCATATGTCTGCAAAGCGCGAGGGCGCCGACTGGGTGTTCTCGCTAACGGACAATGGGATCGGCATGGATCCTCAGGATGCCGAAGCGGTTTTCGATCTGTTCCGGAGAGTCGACGCTGCCGGCGAGGCGATCAACGGAATCGGGCTCGCACTGTGCCGGGCCACGCTGGAACGCTTCGGCGGCCGGATCTGGCTGGAGTCGCAAATCGGCCTGGGATCCACGTTTTATTTCACTGTACCGGCCGCCAGCGCTTCCCTTTCCCGCACTGCCGGCGTTTAGTTGATCGAGACGTAAAGAGTGGTCTGGGCCGTGGCGCCCTCGTTACAGGTGACGTCCACAGCGATCTCCACCTGCGCCGGCTTGGTCATCGAAAGAGAGAAGGGCACATCCACGGTTTGTCCGCCTCCGATGGCGCCCACGGAGCAGGTGTACGAACGCAGTCCACCGGGCAGATGGTCGATCTGACAGGCGCTATCGACCTTCGCGCCCTTGGGCGGCGTGAACGTGAGCGTGACGTTGGTTGCCTCGGCGCTGCCGTAATTCATAACGTGGATCACCTGGGGGAGCGTCTGGCGAACGGGACCATTCCCGGTGTCCGCGCTGAGCTGGAAAGCGACCGCGCCTTGAGCATGGGCTTGGGCGGGGAGCCCGAACATACATAGCGCCCACAGGATGATCGAAGTTCCAAAGAATCGAACTAATGTTTTTTTCATGGCTGACTTTCCTCCGCAGGCAGATTGTTAACACGCGGCGGGCGAGCCTTCAAGCTCTTAGTACCGTGTTTTCTTAAGAAAACCGCGGTACTACGCGCGTTTTTCGTAAGGCTTGACTCAGGGGGCCTGTGGAGATCGCCTTAAGGGGATTCCGGCGCACACTAAATTCGCACGGAAGTTGTTCCTTAGGACCGCGTGGAAACTGGTCCTAAAGCGTGCTTGGTGATTGACGCGATCGGGCCTCAGTAGTTCGGGGGAGTTCGCCGGATGAACCCGCGTGGTCTCGGATGCTACGATGAGGCGATGCGCCCGTAGCTCAGCCGGATAGAGCGACTGGCTTCGAACCAGTAGGCCGGGGGTTCGAGTCCCTCCGGGCGCGCCAGCTTTCTTCTGTCCGGGCCGGCCGGGAGCAACGCGGAGGAGTCTTCTACGCCCGATCCAAGAGGTGACCCAACTTTTCCCGCTTGGTCCGCAAATACTCGGCCGACGACTCTACGTGCTCTGTGATCGCAGGCACGCGCTCGGCCACGCGCACACCGGCCTTCTCCAGCGCCTGGATTTTTTCCGGATTGTTGGACATCAGCCGAACGGCCCATAGTCCGAAATAGCGCACCACGGCGGCTGGAGCCTCGTAGCCGCGCAGATCCGCCTTGAATCCGAGCTGTTCGTTGGCTTCCACGGTATCTGCGCCCTGATCCTGCAATTCGTAGGCACGCAGCTTGTTCAGCAACCCGATCCCGCGGCCCTCCTGATTTTCGTAGACCAGGAGTCCGCGGCCTTCCCGCGCGATCGCTTCCAGCGCCAATTCCAGTTGCGCCCGGCAGTCGCAACGCAGGCTGTGGAACACGTCCCCCGTAAGACATTGGGAGTGAATCCGGACCAGGGGCGGCCCGCCGCGCTCCAGGTCTCCCATCTTGAGCGCGACCACTTCCTCGGTTTCCCCGCCCGAACCATAGGAGAAGCCGTAGATCCGGAATTGCCCAAAGCGGCTGGGGAAATCCGCTTCGGCCACCTTTCGAAGCTCGGAGGGACGATCGGCTACTGGGGACATTCTGATCCGCGATGAAAAAAGGCGGGTTCACTCCATTATAATGTCCGCAGGGCGGCACCCGGCGCGGGCGGCTGTCCGGGCCTTCCATGCCTGCACAGCATCTGTTGATTCTGCTGGTGAAGCTCGCCGTGGCTGCGTCCCTCGCCAGCATCCTCACGCGATCTACGGGCTTCCAGAGAATGCTGATGCGGGAGGAGCGCACGCTCGCGCAACGCGTCAAAATGGCCTTGGTGTGCGCCGTGATCTACGGCGCGGGAGTGGCGGTCCGGGTGGGAAGCCGCGGCGGATACCAGGCGGTCGACCTGGGGATGGAAGGCAGCCTGGTGATGGGGATGCTCGGCGGGTACGTCACCGGATTGGTTGCCGGTATCCTGATCGCGCTGCCGGCGTTGTTTGAAAGCCGGCCGTTCACCATACTGCTTTTCGCCGCGGCCGGCGTGATGGGCGGCCTGCTGCGCGATCTGGCCCCGAGCAAAGAATTCATCTGGAAGTTCACGCCGTTTCCCGATCTGGTGATCGTGCGCCTGCTCCGCCGCGGCGACCTGCGCCTGGCGGGGTTCAGCATGGCCTGCGTAGGCATGATCGTTTTGGCGGAGGTGCTTCGATCCACGCTCGCCGCTACGTTTCTGAGTCACGGGGTGTTCGCATTGCAGCAATCCTGGAGCGCGGACGGGCCCTGGATGCTGGTGGCCGTCTATGTCACGACTCTTTTTTCGGTGGCCCTGCCAATCAAGATCTGGAACAGCAACCTGAATGAGAAACGGTTGGAGCAGCAACAGCTCCGGCTCAACGAAGCCCGCTTGGCTGCGCTCAGCAGCCAGATCAACCCGCATTTTCTGTTCAACACGCTGAACTCGGTCGCTTCGCTCATCCGGATCGACCCGGATCAGGCGCGGCAGGTCATTTATAAACTTTCGAAGATTCTTCGGCGTCTGCTGCGGCAACAGGACAATTTGATTCCGTTAGGCGAGGAGATCGGCTTCATCGAAGATTACCTCTCTATCGAGATGGTTCGCTTTGGCGAGAAATTGCGCTTCGTCAAGGAAGTGGATCCGGAGACGCTGGATCTGCTGGTCCCCAGCATGCTACTCCAGCCGCTGATCGAGAACAGCATCCGGCACGGCCTAGCCAGCAAGGTGGACGGCGGTACGATTCGCATCCGCAGCAACCGCACCGGAAACCAGTTGCAGATTCTGGTGGAGGATGACGGTGTTGGTATCCCCGAATCGAAACTCGCTCGCATGTTCGAGAAAGGCGGAATCGGGGTCAATAATGTGAACGAACGCCTCAAGGTGCTCTATGGCGACAATTACCGGATGTGGATCGACAGCCGCCCGGGAGAAGGCACCAGCACGGGTATTGAAATTCCAGAGCAGGTCAGTGGTACCGTAGTTGGAGTTGAATCCTTAGTGGGTAGCGGGTAGCCCACACATGGGAGCGCTATCTGAGCAATCTAAATTATTCCTTACTCCTTCCGAGCGCAGATCGGATGCCGCGCACGATCGCCGAGCGGACGCGGCGCGTTTACGACCTAGTGGCTTCGGTTTACCCAGTCAGCACGTTCTTCTTTCATTCCAAAGCGCATGAGTGCGCGCTGCGCCATTCGGGGATCCGCAACGGCATGCGAGTTTTGGAGGTGGCCACCGGCAGCGGCGAGATGTTCCGGCGGCTGGTGAAGGCGAATCCGGATGGCCGCACGTTCGGCCTGGATCTCTCCCCGAATATGGCGGCGCACACGCTCCGCGTGGCGCGCAAGGCTTGTCCCCATGCCCGGGCGCATACCGGCGCCGTGGATGTCCGCAGTCTTCCCTTCCGCTCCGGGAGTTTCGACGCTGTCATGTGCTGCTACCTGCTGGAGCTCTTGTCCCAGCAGGATATTCACTTGACGTTGCGGGAAATCCGCCGGGTGCTGCGTCCGGGCGGGAGATTTTCGCTGGTGGTGATCGGCCAGAATGTAGAAATGTTCAACCGCCTGTATGCCTTCGGGGGGAAACTGGTGCCCGCGTTCTGGGGGCGTCAGGTGGAGCACGGCGTGCCCGAGCTCATTCGCGAAGCCGGCATGCATGTGATCACAGACAGATTCGTCCGCCAGGGGTTCTATCCGTCGCGCGTGCTAGTCGCCGAGACCAGCGCGCAGGCGCGATCCGTCCGGCGGAGTCGATAAGGATTCGAGGATGTGGGGCGGCTTTGTAAGCCGCGGCGGGTTTCCCAAACCCGCTACTGAAAGTACTTCGCCGCGAGCTCGGGATCCACTTGCACGGCTTTGCTCCATGCCGCCCGGGCTTCTTCATCCTTGCCTGTGGCTTTCAATGCGTGGCCCAGGTTGGTAAGCGCCGCGGGGAAGTCCGGCTGTATGTCCGAAGCCTGCTCGTAACACTGGGCGGCTTTATCCTGTTCTCCGGCGGCCTGGAGGAGCAATCCGAGGTTGTAGGAGAGCTCGAGAGTGGCCGCGTTCATCGCCCTCAGTTTCTGGTGTAACTCCCACGCCCGCGCGTGATCCTTGCGCTCGATCGCGATGGCTGTGAGCGCGCGCAGAGCATCCGGATTTTGAGCCTGAATCGACAGAACCCGTTCGAAGATCTCGACAGCCGTTTCCAGGTCCTGAAATTTCCAGCAGGCCACTCCCAGATTGATCAGGGCCTCCACCCAGTCGGGCCTTTGCTTGACGCACAATTCGAAGCAATCGACGGCTGCGGCGAAATCTCCACGCTGGATCTGAAGGAAGCCGAGGCGGTACGCCGCGTCTTCCCAGTCCGGCTTCAGCGCGACCAGTTTTGCGAAGAGCGGTTCGGCCTCTTCCGCGCGTCCTTCGCGCTCGGCGAGCAGGGCCAGGTTCCACAGCAGTCCGGGCGCATCGGGCGAAGCCGCCAGCGCCGTTTCGCAGGCCCGGCGGGCGCCCGCCAGATCTCCCCGTTCCTGGAGCAATACCGCCAGGTGCGCGTTCGCCTCGGGCGATTCCGGGCGCAGCTTCGCCGCTTCGCGATAGGCGTTTCCGGCCTGGTCCATGCGTCCGGTTTTCTGACACGCGAGGCCCAGGTTGAACCAGCCTTCGTACGAATCGGGAGCGACCTTGACGAGAACGGAGCAGTGCTGCGCTGCGCCGCTGTAGTCGCCGCGAGAGAACGCCACGGCCGTCAGTCCTTCTAGCGCCTGGCGGGACTGGGGACGAATCTTGAGCATCCTATCGGAGTACTCTTTGGTCTTCGCGTCATCCTTGCGAGCCATGGAAAGAGCGATGAGGTTCGCCAAGAGCTCTTCGGAGCCCGCGTTGCCGGGCAGGAGCTTGCGGTAGAGGTCGGCCGCCTCGTCCAGCTTGCCGATCTGATGCAGGGCCACCGCCTTCCCGAATAGTGTCCGGTCCTGGCCGGGGCTCGAGCGCAACGCCTGTTCGAAGTGTGGCAGAGCCTGTTCGGGCTGACCCACGTGAAGCAGACACAGACCCCGGCCGGTGCTGGCTTGCCAGAGCTTGGCGTCGAGCGCGATCGCTTTTTCGAACGCGGCGGCAGCTTGGTCGAATTGGCCCTGTCGCTCCAAAGCGAGCCCCAGGTTGTAATGGGCGCTCGCATTATTCGGTTCGGCCGCGATCACTTTCGAATAGCACGATGCCGCCTCGCCCCACTTTTGTTGTTCAAAGCGCAGGTGACCGAGGCCGGCGTAGACTTCGGCCGGCTTTTCGCCGCGAGCCGCGGCCGACTCCAATTCTTTTACCGCTTCCTCCAGCCGCCCCGCCGATGCAAGTTTGATGGCGTTTCCCAGAGCACTGGTCTCGGCCGGGCGTTGCGTTTTGGGTTTCGCGGCCGGAGAATCGCCGCGCATCAGCCGTTCAACCAGTTCGTCGTCTACGAAAAACGCGTGTTCGTCATTTTGCGGCATGTTGCACTCCTAAGTTCTTCGCTAATTCTTTGGGACCAAGGCCACCACGTTCACCGGCCCCTGCATAGCGGCTTTTTCGTCTCGCTCCGCGAAAAACCCGACTCCGCCCGAACCAAACCGGCTGTCGGACCATTCCGCGACTTGCTGATCCTGCACCCAGGCGGTGAAATGATTCCCCACAGCTTCGAAGCGGACCTTGTAAACCGTATCGACGCGCAATTTCATCGTCAGAGGAACTGCCACTCTGGATTCATCCTGGCCGTCGACGACCGCGAAATGCACCAGCGCGACTGTCGGCTCCAGGCCGGGCTTGATGGTTTCCAGCTTGGCGACGTAGTAGTTCTTCGGATTCAGCCCGCGAAAGATCCAGCCGATTGCCTTGCTCTCGATTTGCGCCTGAAACTCCATCCGATAATCGCTAAGCTTGGCGGAGCCGCTCAGCAGGGAAATGCGCCGTTTGGATTTCGCCGCGTCGGCCCAATCATCGATCCATCCGCCCGAGATGGGCACGCCGGCGGCCACGCCGGAAACGCTCGAAGCCGCAGAGCCCGGCGCGCCGGCTGCGGGCTTGTTTCCATCGCGCGTGACCAGATAGCCGATTCCCGCGACTCCCGCGACCACCGCTGCCGCGATTCCGATTTTGAGTCCCGTGGACAATTTGGACCAGGCGCTTTCGGTCGCTGCAACGCGCAGGGAGGGAACTGCCGTTTCGGAAACCGGCGCGGATTTCGACGGCGGCTCGCTCTCCTTAGAAAGCGTAACCGGTGCTTTCCCGGTTTTCTGGGCTTCGGACTCGGGTTCCGTCTTGGTCTGCGGTTTGGCGCCTTCCGGAACCGGAACAGCTCGTTCCTTGACCTTCGCAGCCTCCGGCGGCGGGATTATGGCTGTCCGCGAAACCCTGGCCGGCGCGGCCTGCGGCTTGGGTGCTTCGGGCGCGCCTGCCGGTTCCGTTGCCGGAGCTACAGGAGCGGGACCGAAGACGATCGTCGGCCGCAGCGGCAGCGCGGCGGACACCGGTATCTGTATATCGCATACCGGCCCTATCGCGCTGAACACCTGCACAAGCTTCCCGCGAGACGCGGCCAGGCCGTGAAGCGTAACGGGCAAAGGCTTCGTGACCAGCGCGGGAGGCACGGGCTCCGGCGGAGCAGGCTCCGCCGCGGGGGAAGGCTCCGCAGGAGGTTCCACTTCCTGCGTGGTGCTTACTTCGGAGATCCCCAGCGGAGCATCCACTGCCGGGCTTTCGCTGGCCGCCGGAAGATCGGTATAGGCAAGGCCGGTTGTTGTGAAATCCAAGCGAGCGAGCGCGCCCAGTTGGACGGGTCCGCTGGGGAACGATTTTGGAGGACCGAGCCAAGGGTTCGCCTTCTGGGGAGGGTGAGGTGACATGGAAATCTCCATCGGATCCGCCTTGCCGGCGGGTCCGGGTCCGGTGCTGGGTTGCAGGTGCAGATTTACCTGCGGATCGGGTCCCGCGAACTCGCGCGACTCTACCCCGCGATCGCTCGTACGCGTGTGCTCTTCCAGAGCTTGCAGAGAAAAGCCAAATTCCACCGCTTCCGCGGGAGGCATGGAATCGGTTTCCCGGCAACCGGCCATCGCGGCCGGCAGATTCGGCGTTGTCTTTACAGTCCGAAATTCGAGTGTCGCGGAGCGCGGGGAAGGATGCACCGCAACAGCGGCTGCTTCTTGCAGGAATCCGGCAAGCGGCGCGGGTTCTTCGTTCGGGGTAGAACGCGAAGGAGGCGGCTCATTCGGCGCTTCGATCATCGCGACCGAACGGACTGCCGCCACAGTCGGAATTTCGGGAGCTCCAGGCTCTCGCGCGGGGGGCGCCGGGTTGGCGACCTGTTTGGCCGCGGGCGTCTCAGGAGCCCTCAGCGGACTCTGGGATGGGAGCTTACCTGCTTCTGCGGGTTTGGCCTGGAGCAGGCGGGCCAGGGCGAGCTGCTCGTATTGTTCCTGGTACTCCTTGCGGTGCGCCTCGGAACAAAACTCGCCTCCACCCCGCAAACGCTTCAGGAGGGCAAGCTCCTTTCCGCAGTAAAGACACCGCATACGTGTGTTACATCGTCACTTGGGTCGCGTTTCTAAAGGGGGCGTCTAAGGGTTTTTTGCGGTAAAGCACTTATTTAGTATTTTTGGGTGGGACGCCTTAGACTTCGCTAAGGGAAAGGCCCGCTTTGACGGAGCCGCGGAGCATTTGCCCGGCGAGATATCGCGGCGCCGCCCCGGGTCCCCAGCGATTACGCCAGTTAGGCCGAAGACCCTACCGGCAATAAATGGTTTCCCCAGGAGTCCCGTCTAAAGTTGTTCTCCTATTCGAACGATGGATGTAGCACGGCAGACAGAGATCTGGCGCAAGTTCGAGAGGTGGAAGGCATGGCCAAAGTCGAAGCACTGAAGAATCATTTGGAAACGTTGCGGAACGCAATTCCGGAATTAAAGGGAGTGCTCCTGGCGTCCAGCGAAGGATTGCCAATTGCGCATTCGCTGACCAACGGCACCGATCCCAATCGCGTGGCCGCCATGGCCGCCGCGGCCACAACGCTGGGCCGCAAAGTGAGCGAGACGATGAGCGCTGGCACGCTCGGCGAAGTGTCGGTCCAGGCTGAAGAGGGCTCCCTGTTCGTTTATTCGGCGGGTTCCAAGGCGGTACTGGCGGTCCTCAGCCCGCAGGGCGGCAACGCGGGGCTCATTCACCTGGAAGCGCGCGACACCGCCAAGCAGATCGGCGAACTATTTTAAAACGGTCAGTGGCGCCGCGCTCTCCGCGATTGCGGGCAGCGCCGCACGAAGCTTGTTTGCCGCTGTTCTCCCAATGACCGCGGCGAGGTCCTCTTCGGAAGCGCTTCGCACACGTTCGAGACTTCCGAAGTGACGCAAGAGCTTCACGGCGGTTTTCTCCCCGATTCCCGGAATACGCGCCAACTCGCTGCGGAGCCGGCCGGCATTGCGGCGCGTGCGATGGAACGTGACGGCAAAGCGGTGCGCTTCATCGCGCACCCGTTGTACCAGGTGCAGCACCGGTGAGAACTTATCGAGCACCACGGGCTCGTCTTCCTGGCCGTAAACGTAGATCCATTCTTCGCGCTTGGCGATCGAGGCCAGGGGCTGGTCTGTGATCCCCAGCGATTCCAGCGCTGCCGCGGCGGCATGCAACTGCCCGATTCCTCCGTCGACAACAACCAGCCCGGGTCTCGCGGCGCCTTCGTGCTGCAAGCGTCCATAGCGCCGCGTGATGACCTCGCGCATCGACGCGAAGTCGTCGTTTCCCTCAACGGTACGGATGACGAACTTACGATAATCGGACTTCTTCATTTTCCCGTCCTCCCACACGACCATACTGGCGACTTTGTCGGTTCCCTGAATGTGGGAAATATCGAAGCACTCGATCCGGCGCGGCGCGTTTTCCAGTCCCAGCGCCTCGCGCAGGGCTTCCTGGATGGCGCTGGAAGAAGGCTTCATCACCCGGAAGCGCTGCTCGAAGCTGTGGCGGGCGTTGGATTCCACCAGCGCCAGCATCGCTTTCTTCTGTCCGCGCTGCGGCGTATGGATCTCGACCCTCCGGCCGCGTTTTTCGGTGAGGTACTCTTCCAGAATCGCGCGGTCCTCGAATTCCACCGGCACGTGAATGAACGCCGGGACGTACGGCTCGTTCAGATACACCTGCTTCAATAAGGAGGAAAAAAATTCCGCCGCATCGAACTGCTTCTGGTCTTCCCAGAAGAATTCCCGGCGATCGACGACGTGGCCGCGGCGAAGATGAAACAGATTCACGGCCAGCAGAGGCGGCTCGGCATAGTAGCCGAAGATGTCGGTATCGTCGCCTTCCGCAGCGGCCATCTTCTGTTTCTCGGCCACTTCTTCCACTGTTTGGAGCAACTGATTCAAGGCGCCGGCTTCTTCATACCGCAGCGATTCGCTCGCCAGTTCAATCCGCGCCCGAAGCGCGTGCTCCAGGTCCTTATGGCGGCCTTCGAGAAATAAGCGCACGTCGCGCACGGCTTGGGCGTAGCGCTCGTCGGCGACCAGACCTGCGGCGCAGGGTCCGTGGCAGCGATGAATGTGATACTCCAGGCACGGATGCGAATGCGTTCGCGTCAGATCCACGTTGCAGGAGGGAACTTTGAAGTGCCGGTGGATGAAATGCACCAGCCGGTGCGCGAGGTTGCCGGGAAAATAGGGGCCGTAATACGTCGATCCGTCCTTCTTCAAACGGCGCGTCACGTACACGCGCGGATAACGCTCGGCCGTGAGTTTGATGTACGGATACGTTTTGTCGTCCCGCAGCAGGATGTTGTAGCGCGGCTTCCACTGCTTGATCAGGTTGTTCTCGAGCGCCAGCGCTTCCTTTTCGTTGTCCACCCGAATGAAGTCGATCTGGCGCGCATCGTGAATCAGCGTGCCCGTTTTGGCGTCGGCCAGGCGCTCTTCCAGGAAGTAGCTGCGGACCCGGGCGCGCAGGTTCTTCGCCTTGCCGACGTAGATCACCGCGCCGTTTGCGTCCTTATACAGGTACACGCCAGGCAAGGCCGGAAGTTCGGCCGCACGCGCGCGCAGCTCAGAAGAGGGACCTATACTTAAATTGTGGCACGCGTTCTTTTTGCCGCCGCATTGCTGCTGCTGGTAGGTCCGGCCTGCTTTGTGCGCGCGCAAACCCCGGCGCCCGCGCCCCCGCAGTTCCCCGAGCCGCCTGAAGAAGACGAATCGCTGGCGCCGAAGATCTACGCGCTGAATCCGGTGCAGGCCAAGAAAGAGATGACCGCCGGCGACTACTACTTCAAGAAGTCGAACTACAGTGCCGCGGCTAAACGATTTCTGGAAGCCACGCGCTGGGATCCAGGTTCGCCGGAAGCGTTTTACAAGCTGGGCGAGTCGCGCGAGAAGCTGCACGACTATCCGTCAGCCCGGGAAGCCTTCTCGAAGTTTCTGGAGTTGGCCGACGACGCCAAGGAAAAAGATGCCGTCCGCAAGAGAATGGCCAAGTGGCCGGCTCCCCTTCCGCCCAAAGCTGCGAACGCTAAAGCGGCGAACCCACGATGACCGATAAGATCGTAGTGTTCTCCACCTGCGATTCGGAGGAGCAGGCCGGAACGATCGCGCGCTCCTTGCTCGAACAGCGGCTGGCGGCCTGCGTTACGATTCTTCCCGGCGCGCGCAGCATATACCGCTGGAAGGGAGAAATCGAGAACTCTGCGGAGTGGATGCTGGTCATCAAGTCGCGCCGCGACCTCATGACTCAGTTGCGCACGGCCATCGGCAAGGTCCACTCCTATGAAGTTCCCGAATTGCTCGCCGTACCGGTGGTGGACGGCTCGGAAGATTATCTGGCTTGGCTGGATCGGGAGCTGCTTTCCTGATGCGCCTGCTGGTCGCGGGAGGGGGATTCGCGGGTTTCTGGGCGGCGGCGGCCGCGGCGCGCCTGCGCCGGGATGCAGCGTCACGGGCCTCTCTCGAAATCGTGCTTGTCTCCCGCGACGATCAACTGGTGATCCGGCCGCGGTTATACGAACCGGATCCCGGGCGGATGGCCGTTGCTCTTTCTCCGCGCCTGGCAGCGATCGGCGTGTGCTTTCAGCAGGGCGAAATCCTCTCGATCGATGTGGCCGCCCGGCAAGTTCTGCTCGCCCGCGCGCCCGCGATTTCCTACGACCGGCTCGTGCTCGCGACCGGGAGCCAAATCGAGCGTCCTCAGGGAACGCCGGGCGCGCCAGGATTCGACATTGACACAGTGGCGGGGGCCGCCGCGCTCGAACGGCACCTCGACGAACTCGCGTCCGAGCCTCCGAGCGGCGGGCGGTGGACGATCGTGATCGCTGGAGGAGGCTTCACGGGAATCGAACTGGCGACGGCCCTGGCGGAGCGGTTGCCCGCCAAAGCCGCGGACGAAAAGATCCGGATCATTTTGGTGGAACGCGCGGACCGGATCGGAGCGAGCCTCGGGAGCGGCCCTAGCGCCGCCATCCTCCGGGCGCTGTCCGCCGCGGGGATCGAACAGCGAACCGGGGTCACGGTCACCGGAGCGGATGCCGCAGGCGTGACATTGTCGAACGGCGAACGCATCGCCTCCCGAACCCTGGTCTGGACCACGGGAATGCGCGCCAGCACCTTGGCGGCCGGGATCTCGCCTCGCACCGACGACCTCGGCCGGATCGCGGTGACCGCGGAGTTGCGCGTCGCCGGAATCGAAAACGTGTTCGCGGCCGGAGACGTAGCGCACGCGCTTGCCGATGACGGCCGCCCGGTTCTGCAATCTTGCCAGCACGCGCAGAACACCGGGAAGTTCGCCGGACATAATGCGGCAGCCGACCTCGCCGGGCTCCCGCTGCTCGCCTATAAACAGCCGCTGTACAGTACTTGCCTGGACTTGGGTGCGGCCGGAGCCGTGCTCACGCTGGGCTGGGATCGCGAAGTCCTCGCAACCGGGCCGGACGCGAAAGCGATCAAATGGCGAATCAACACCCAACTGATCTACCCTCCCGCGGAGCGCGAAGCGATCCTGGCGGCGGCAACCCCAAGCGTGATCGATGAAGAGATGTTCAGGAACCGGATTCTAAACTTGAAGGTAAAGTCCGAAACCAGCCGTGCCTGACTGCGGCTTTCGACGAAACCCAGATCGCCCCAAATCTCGTCCTACGAAAGTATCGCTGTGCTGAAGGGTCTTCGCAGAGCCGCAATCGGGATTTTCGTGTTCGCGTGCCTCTGCGCGGGGCAGGGTAAGGCTCCCGACGATGGCGCGAAGCCCAAGGCTGTATATCCCACCGCACATGGAGTTCTGAAGTCGATCTCCCGATCAATCTTATTGGTCGAAGTCGACGAGGAACATGAGATGAAGTTCCGCCTGACCCGCAAGACAAAGTTTTACTCTTCGGACAAGCAGGGCCCACGCGAAATCAAGCCTGCTGCGCTACAGCCGGGCCAGACCATCGATATCGATATGCAGACCACACTGGACGGTTTGTTCGAGGCTGTTCGCGTCACCCTGGTATCTCCGAAATAGGTAGCAATGCTCAATTCACGCCGGAAGTCGTTCTTTTCCACTATGCTGATCGCCCTCTTGGGGGCGTTGCTGGCAGCCCAGAGCTCGTGGGCGCAGTCGGTCCGGAACCGGTATGCTCTGATTCTGGACGATTCGCCGGTTGCGGAACAGTTTCCCAAGGAGCGGATGCACTTGGCCCAGGCCGCAAACTATGCACGCGGGTTGGAACAGCGGCATCAATCCGTCCGGGCGGAATTGGCCCGGCGGAGGATCGAACCGACGGGATCCGCGAAAACCGTCTTGAACGCGATTTTTGTGATCGCGCCCGCCGCGAGCGTCGGGGATCTGAAGAGTATCCCGGGCGTGAAAAGCGTTGTGCCGGTCCGCACGTATAAGCGCAAGCTGAACCGCGCTACTGCGCTGGTGAACGCGCCGGCGGCCTGGAACGGCCTGGGCGGCATGGAGAATGCGGGAACCGGCGTCAAAATTGCGATCCTGGACACGGGCATCGATCAACAGCATCCGGCCTTTCAGGATCCTTCGTTGCCCATGCCGGCAGGCTATCCGAAGTGCAGCGGAGACGATTGCGCCTTCACGAACAACAAGGTGATCGTTGCGCGCAGCTACGTGAAGCAACTTGCGGCGGGAAGCAACGCTTCCAATCCCGCTGCGGATTCCCGGCCCGACGATTTTTCGCCGCGGGATCGCGTGGGGCACGGTACGGCAGTCGCTTCCACCGCAGCCGGACACAGCAACACGGGATTGGTGACGTTTTCCGGAGTGGCGCCGAAGGCGTACCTCGGAAATTATAAGATCTACGGCTCGCCCCAGGTGAACGACTTCACCACGGACGATGTGATCGTCCAGGCGTTGGAAGACGCAATCAACGATGGCATGGATATCGTGTCGTTCTCCAGCGGCGGACCGGCGTTTACCGGTCCTCTGGACACGGGCGCGGCTTGCGGCGCTCCTCCCGGTGTTCCTTGCGATCTGTCCGGGCAAGCGTTCGAGAACGCGGCCAAGGCCGGAATGGTGATCGTTGCGGCCGCGGGAAACGAAGGTGAGGAGGGGGTCAATACCCCGACCTTCAATTCTGTCGATTCGCCCGGCGATGCGCCCTCCGTGATCGCGGTGGGCGGCACTACAAATTCGCATACGTTTGTCGAAACCGTGGATGTGCCAGGGCGTTCCGATCTGCACAACCTGAACGCGAATACGGGAGACTCGCTCATTCCGGCCGGTGTGGTGCGCGGCCTGCTGTTGGATGTTTCTGTTTTCGGCGCAGGACCGCTGGGCTGTTCGGCCTTTCCGTCGTACTCACTCGCCGGAGCCATCGCGCTGATTCAGAGAGGCACGTGCACGTTCGCCGCGAAGATCCAAAACGCGGCTGCCGCAGGCGCCGCAGGGGTGATCCTGTACATGGCGGACGCCTCGCCGGCGCTGGCCTTTGCCGGCGCTTCTTCCGTTTCGATACCGGTGGTGATGGTTTCGCTGGCCGATGGCCAATCCTTGCAGAGATACGCTGCGAGCACTCCGGCCGCTCTGGTGGATATCAACCCGCACGGGATGGAGGTGGAAGCCAGCAGTCCGAACGTGGTGGTCGGGTTTTCCTCGCTTGGTCCCGCCGCGGACGCCAGCCTGAAGCCCGACGTCGTGGCCGTGGCCGGCAACCGTCTGAGCTCCGGAAGCATGTACATGGCCACGCAAAAGTACGACGTGCTCGGAGAAATGTACAGCGCCGACGGATACGTGATTGCGGATGGCACCAGCTTCGCCACGCCGATGGTCTCCGGCGCGGCCGCGCTGGTGAAGCAGAAACATCCAGGGTTCACAGCCGCGCAAGTGAAATCAGCGATCGTGAACATGGCATCCACAGGAGTGACCCATGATGACTCGGGAGATACTGTGGATGTGCGCTCGGTGGGAGCCGGCATGCTTGCCGCCGATGCAGCCGTTGCGGCTGCTCTTACCGTGGAGCCCGCCACCATTTCTTTTGGCTCCATCTCGGCGAGCACGACGCTTCCCATCGCGCGGCAGGTCATCATTAAAAACACCGGCACAAGCAGCGTAAACCTCACCTTTTCCGTGACGGGCAGCACCGGCTCTCTTGCCTTGGCCGTGACCCCGCCCAGCGGGATTCTTGCGCCCGGCGGTTCCGTCGCGCTCACTGCAACTCTTTCCGGCTCAACTCCGCCCGCCACAGGCGCGTACGCGGGAGCGATCGCGGTGCAGGGAGGCACGAACTCCCTTCGCATCCCGTATCTTTTTTTTGGTCCCAGCGGAGTCGCGTCCAATTTGATTCCACTGAGCGGCGATTTCTTCGATGGGGTTGTGAACGGCGGAAGCCCTGAGGGACTGATTTCGATCAAGGTCGTCGATTCCGCTGGCGTGCCCGTCCCGGGCGTCCCAGTGACCTGGACTGCCTTATCCGGCGGAAGTGTGATCAACGCGGATGCCGAAACCAATGCGTTTGGGGTTGCAGCGGCGCAGCCCTTGCTGGGAAGCCAGCCTGGCCTCTACTCCTATCGCGCGACCGCGGGCGGCCTGCGCTATTCGTTTACCGGATTCGCGCGCCCGCAACCGACGATCTCAAGCATTATCGATGCCGCCAGCCTTCAGCCGGGCGCGTTTGCGCCCGGGTCCTACATCGCTATCAAAGGATCGGGGCTAAGCGACCTGACCGAGGTTCCGCAGACCGCGATGCATCCGCTGGCCCTCGATTCTGTGAGCGTGAGTTTCGACGTGCCTTCAGCTCACATCAGCGTTCCCGGGCATCTGATCTTCGCCAGCCCGGAGCAAATCAATGTCCAGGTGCCTTGGGAGTTGCAAGGCCAGACTGCGGCCCAGGTAAAGGTGAATGTAAAGTTTTCTCCGAGCAATGTCATGATGATCTCGCTGGCCAATGTCGCGCCCGCGTTCTTTGTGGTGGCGGGAAATGTGGCGGCGCGCGATCTGAAGTTTCAGACCATCGGCACAGCCAATCCCGCCCACGCGGGCCAGACGATTCAGCTCTACGCCAACGGCCTCGGCCCGGTCAGCAATCAGCCGGCCAGCGGGGATCCTGCGCCAGCGGGTCCTTACGCAGAAACCCCGCTGCCTGTCGTAACGATCGGCGCCCATCCGGCGCAGGTTCTCTTTAGCGGCCTGACTCCGGGGATCGGAGCGTTGTACGCGCTGAATGTCGTGGTGCCGCCCCTGCCTGCCGGCGCCTACCCCGTGACCGTGTCGATCGGAGGGAAGACCTCGCCGTCGGCGCCGATTGTCATTCAGTAGCCGATCGCCGGTCGTACCAATCCGCACGCTTGGGCGGTCTCGTCGGCGGACATACCATGGTATTCTAAAAACACTATGTCCATTCCCAACGTCAAGCGCTATCGCATTACCAGCCCAGACGGCTCCATGACCGCCTCCCTGATGGCGGTGTTGCCGAAGGACGTAGACGTCGCGAAGTATTTGTCCGAGGCCGCCCAGCGCTTCGACTGGAAAGCGTACCAGGAAGCCCAGCAGAAGCAGTTCAAGATCCGCGTCGGCCAGCAGAAGCAGAAGAAGGCGAAGTAGCCGTCTTCAGTTCCGTTGCGCGTGACGGTGCGCTTTTTCATCGTACCCGGTTTTGCAGCGTCCGGAGGCCACGTGTGCCTTCCTGCATGACCTCGGAATCTGGATCCTTGGCCAGCGTCTGCAAATATGGTTCGCTGTCCCGGTCTCCGGAGCGTGACAGGATAATGCTCATCCCCGTTTTCTCATCGCGCGTGGCGCGAGTCAGGATCGGGTAAAGCGCCTGGCGGACAGCCGGATCGCGCGCCAGCTCAATGAGGAACGGAAGCGCCACGTTCCGGTACGCCTTTGAGTTGAGCGTGTTGACCAGGTACTGAAGCGGCGAGAACTCGCTCATCTGCCGGTTGCCCAACGAGACGACCGCAAAAGCCAGGGATAAGCGGGCGTTGTTGTTGCGCTCCGCCTCAAACGCCTTCTCGACATTGGGGAGATCCGCGGAATTCTTGAGCCGCGCCAAGCCCTCGGCCGCGGCCGCGCGAAGTCCGTCATCCTTATCCGTCAGATACCGCAGGAACACGCCGTGATCGGCCGGATCGGAGATCATCGCCAATGCACTGAGCGCTGCCCGCCGGATCTTCGCATTTCTCGCGTGATCGACCACGTCGCGCACATCGGGGGCGGCTGCCTGATTCCGAAGAATCCCGGTGGCCTCCAAAGCCGCGACCTGAACCTGATCGTTCAAATCGTGCAGCAGGAATACAAGGCCCGGTCCGGCCGAGGGATCGCGGATCTTTTGCAGCGCGATCAGAGACTCGTACATCAGCCGGTCATCCTTGGAATTGAGGGCCTCGAGCAGGTCCGGGATGGCTGCGCGGCCGCGCAGGATTCCGAGGGCGCGGGCCGCGTTGGCGCGGCTCTCCAGGCTCGCGCCGCCGCGGGCCTGCCGGCCCAGGACTTCAATCACCGGGAGCGGGATCTCCACATAGGGATCGATGATTCGGTCGTTTGTATCGGTGAACTTCGCGCGGATGCTGTTTCCCGCCCGCTTCAACGTGCCGCTCAGCCCGGTTTTGAGGTATCCGGGGAGATACACGTTGACCAGACCATCAGCGGCGCGGATCTGAATTTCCGGATCGTTATCCCGCGCGGCGATCACCAGCGCGTCCACGGTTTTCGGGCCTCCAAGGTTGTCCAGCGCCTTCACGGCTTCCAGGCGCACGGAGAGATCCGGATCCTGAACATAGCGCGCGATTTGCGGGATCGCGCTGTCGCCTTGCGACGCCAGGTCGCGCACGGTGCGCGCGCGCTGGCGGGGATCGGGCTGGCTCTCAGCGGGGGACTGCGCGAATGTCAGGAAAACGAAACCAAGAAAAAGCGTGAGGCGTTTCACCGTACAAACTCGACTGTGACGCGGTGCGGGATAAGCCCTGCCTCGTGCCCCATATCGAGCAGCTTCTGCGCGGCTTTCGGCACGAGCTCCCCGCAATCCACGGTGAAGTGGTTGACGTACATGCCCACGAATTTTTCCGCCTGGGAAACTTCCAGGTCGCGGGCGAACTGCATGGCGTAATTGAGGGCTTCCTCGCGATGATCCAGCGCATACTGGATGCTTTCGCGCATCAGGCGGCAGCTTTCCCGGGCGATGTCCGAAGGCAGGTCGCGCCGCAAAACGTTTGCGCCCAGCGGCAGCGGTAAGCCCTGCGTGTCTTTCCACCAGCGGCCGAGATCGACGATGTTGTGATACCCGCTCTTCCCGTAAGTGAGCTGGGCTTCATGGATCACCAAACCGGCATCGGCCGCTCCGTTCTGAACTGTTTCCAGGATGCGGTCGAAGGGCACCACGACCTCTTCGAAATCGGGCTGCATCAAACGCAGCGTCAAGTAAGCCGTGGTGAGCTTGCCGGGAACCGCGATTCGCTTTCCCTTGAGCTCGGAAACCGGCATGGGGTGAGTGGCGACCACCATCGGGCCGTAGCCGTCGCCCACGCTCGATCCGGCCGCCAGCAGGACATATTTGTCCGCAACGTAAGGATAGGCGTGATAGGAGATGGCGCTCAGCTCGTATTCGCCGTTGCGGGCTTTCTGATTCAGCGTCTGGATGTCGCTGAGCACGTGCTTGAAGGTAAGCAGCGGGCTGCGCACCTTGCGGGTAGCCAGCGCATAAAACATGTAAGCGTCATCGGAATCGGGGCTATGGGCGCACACGATTTCGGTCACGGCGGTGAGAATAGGTTGAGCCAAGATTCATGATAACAAGCCAGGTGCTGCCGCGAGCCGGTCGGTTGTGCGGGGGGCGTCGGTTTAGAGCGAAGAAAGCTCGGCCTGAAGAGCGCTGAGCGACTGCTCCAAAGCGGCCAGGGCTTGGGGAACCTGGTCGAGTTTGTGGGCCCGGCCGAGCTGCTCCAGTTGAAAGGCTGCATCCACGGCGGCGCGCGCGCCGAAGTTCGCCACGGAACCTTTCAGGCCGTGCGCGGAGTTTTCCAAAGCCTTGGCGTCTCCTGAGGCGAGCGCCCTGTGGATTTCGTCGAGCGAACGGGGATAATCTTCCAGAAAAAGCGCGGCGATTTCCTTCAGGAGTTCCAGGTCGCCGCCGACGCGCGCGAGCGCTTCGGCGCGGTCGAGTATCTGTGTTTGCGAAGCTTCGGTCATGACGAGTGCAATCGTCCTGGAGATTCTATCGGCAGTTTGTCGGAAGCCTATGATATCCTTCCGGGAGAGGGCCCAAGGACGTCGCAAGCTGGCCCGCCTCCCTCAGTTCGGGCCACCCTAGCTCAGTTGGTAGAGCGGCTGATTCGTAATCAGCAGGTCGCCGGTTCGATCCCGGCGGGTGGCTCCATCTAATCCTCGCCTCGTCAAAGAGATGCGGGCTTCTCCCCAAGGCAAACGAAAATAGCGATTCCGGCACTGTGACCAGATTTGTGCCCACCCTGTGCACCGGCTGTGCCGCGGCGAATAGCGTTGTGTTATCATTGTGTACACAAGCGAGGCCCCACCGATGGAAGTCCCCAAGATCGGCATCCGAGAGTTTCGGGAGAATCTGGCCACCTACCTGGAGTCCAAGACTCCGGTCGCCATCACGCGCCACGGCACGACGATCGGCGTTTACGTCCCCACCCGGCCGAAACCCACCCAGGCAGACTTGGAAGCCCTGCGCGTGGCCGGTGAGAAGATGCAGGAACTGATCGCGGCGGCGGGAGCCAGCGAGGACGAACTCGTCACCGATTTCAAGCACCTCCGGAGGGAACGGCGGGCACGAAAGAGCTGACCGTGTTAGTCCTCGACGCGAACATCTTGATTCGTGCAGTGCTGGGGAACAGAGTCCTCACTTTGCTCCGTCAGCATGTCGGGCGGGTAGAGTTCTGGGCTCCTGACGCGGCGTTTGCCGAAGTACGCGATCATCTCCCCACGATTCTTGCCGCACGAGGGATCGCGGCGGCTCCTGCGCTGGAATTGCTTGACTTGGTCAGCCGCGTTGTGCAGACCGTCGAGGCGGAAGCCTACTCGCAGTTCGAAGAGATCGCCAGGGCACGTCTCAAACAACGTGATGAGGATGACTGGCCCGTTCTTGCCGCCGCGCTGACGTTGGGCTGCCCCATCTGGACAGAGGACACGGACTTCTTTGGTTGCGGAGTGGCGACCTGGACCACGGACCGAATCGAGCTGTACCTGGCAGCGTTGGGCGAATCCCAGGAAGGCTGACGGCGGCGGTCAACGCGAGCCGCCACCAGTCGCTTCGACTTCCGGAAAATCTTCCGGAAGTGGCGGCAGGCAACTTGTGGGCAATTGCCCACATATTCACACAGCGCGGCAGCGCTAGACCACGGCAAGCGGCCCGGTGAAGGCATTCCTGCCATTGCCCGCGCATTTATCGAGGCCGCGTTGCACCTTCGCCATCGCCTCCCGAATGTCCGCCTCGCTTGGATGGACGTAGCGCTTGGTCGTGTTCATGTCGGTGTGGCCGGCCAGGACGTGGAGCGTGAACGGGTCCATGTGCTTGGCCCACCGCGTGATGCAGGTGTGCCGGAAGGTGTAGAGAACGAACGGCGCAACACCCGAGGCCTTCAATGCCGCGGCGTGTTGCTTCTTCAGTGTGGAGCCCTCAATGTGGCCGCTCCTGGTGGGAGCAGGAAACACCCACTCCGAAGTACTCGGCGATCTCCGCCGGGGTGAACTGGATGGGTGCGCCGCTTGGTTCAGCGCGCATCGCAGGCCGCCTCCGGCTTCACTTCGCGCCCGCGCAGCCAGGCTTCGACATCTTCACGCCGGTACCGCACGCAGGCTCCGGCTTTGATGTAGGTGGGGCCAGTCTTGCGTTAGCGAAATTATACTTCTGTGCGAAACTGCGCTGCTTAAGCAGAGAAGTGATCGCGCCATCCAGTGTGACCACTTTTGTGCCCACGCTGTGCATCTCTCTGCTGCGCGCGGTTGCGCACGGGTGGCGCGAGAAGGACCGTAAGTATTTGAACCCTTGGCAGTTGTGCGCAGCCGGGAGCAATCCGGCCAATCCCGCTAAGTGTTTGATTCCACGTCCGTTGATAGTTCGTAATCAGCAGGTCGCCGGTTCGATCCCGGCGGGTGGCTCCATTATTTTCAGTGATTTGCGGAGACCCTGCCCTCGCTGAATCGTCCCAGCAGCCGCAAGTAGAGGGACTGCTTCCGGATTCTCCGTTTTCTTCGCTGACTTCCACCGTGCTCAAGACAAGCCGCACCCAGTTGACGCTCCTAATCGCGAGGGACGACATCACACAGTCGAGCCTTCCGCGCGCTCCAGCGATCAAGGGCGTTCCATCATTATTGCTGGTCACGGAAGCGCCGGCCTTTGATACGCGCTACTCCGGAGCTACGCTCGTACCATGACCCCTAAGGAGTACCTGCAAAAGTTCCAGGAACTCGACGTCTTCCTTTTTTCCTCCGAGAACCCCGCGTCCTTCCAGGACGGAAACTGGGTGCGCACCAGCGTGTCGAGCTACCGCCTGGGCGTGTCCTACGATCCGGCGAAGAATCCGCTCCCCCCTCCCGGACCGGACGGAAACGTCGGACCTAGAAAGATCGTGCATCCGTACCAGGACGACCTCACGTCCGCCGTCAAGGGTCACACGAAAATCAAGGTAAAGGTCAAGCGGATTGACGGCGTCGTAGAGACCGGGGAGTTTGAATACGCCGACCTCGCCTACGGTCTGGTGGCACCCTTCAGCGGCAAGGGGTATCCGGAAGAGGTCCAGCTCCTGCTCCAGGAACGATACCGCTTCCAGAAGACGAAAATTGAGTTGGAGCAGTTCGTAAAACAGCAATTCATCGGGCTGGATTGCAACGGCTTCGTCGGAGGTTACCTCGAACGGCGCAACGCGCAGACTTCCTGGCGCCGCACCAAAGCTTCCATGACGAGCATGCCGATTCGGAGTATCCTCGGCCCGGATCATACTTTCCTAAAATCGTGGGATGACTTTCGCGCCCCCGGCCCCGAGCCGCTTCTGCTGGGGCTGTGCACCAAAGACGGCACCGTTCTCGATCACACCGATGATGGCGGTGTGGGCCACATCGCCATTACCGAGCCCGGCACTCTGAAAAAAGAGAGCGGCCAGGGCCCCGTGAAGGTTGACGTTGCGGAAGCCACCGGCGATGGAGTGGGTCTGACGTACTCCGAATACCAGATTCTTTCCATGACGCTAGATTCGAGAAAGCGCGGCATCTTCTACGTGCACCGCGACTCCAAGCGCGGCAAACCCCATGAGTATGAGTATTTCCGCATCGCTCCCGTCCGCGTCTGAGCCCTTTCCCGATTTGAAATTTCATCCGGTCCAGGCGGACCTTTCGGGCCGTTTCTGACGGAGCGCCTTGGGTTATGCTCAAAGAACATTCCACCAGCCGAGAGTAGCGGCTCGAATGCGAGAGGTCGCAGATGAAGAAGAAGTCCGCTCCCAGGAAACAGGAGTCGCGCAAGACAGAAAGCGGCCGGGAAATAGAGAAGACGGGAACGCCTGGCGCTGCACGTGAGCTACCGCCCAAGGAAGGCGTCTCGGCCAGTGCGGATGCGTTGGAAGCCGCCGACGCTACGGATGCGCCGTCGCATGCCCCCGCGAAGCCCTTCCCGATTGTCGGAATCGGCGCGTCCGCCGGCGGCCTGGAGGCGTTCACGGCCTTCCTGCGCGCCCTGCCTCCGGACACCGGCATGGCATTTGTCCTGGTCCAGCACATGGATCCCAAGCACGAGAGCCTGTTGCACCGGCTTCTCGCGAAAGAAACCTCGATGCCGGTGAATCAGGTCGTGGACGGCATGTCTGTCGAGCCGAACCGGGTTTACGTAATCCCTCCCGATACGGAGATGACGATTCGCGGCGGCATTCTGAAGCTGATCGCCAGGCCCGGTGGCGCCGGCCGCCACACTCCCATCGATACCTTTCTGACCGCTCTGGCGGAGGATCAGCAGGACAAAGCCATCGGCATCATTTTGTCCGGAATCGGGTCGGACGGGACTAAGGGGCTGAAAGCCATCAAGGCCGAGGGCGGCATCACGCTGGCGCAGGACGAGGAGTCTTCCAGATACCCCGGAATGCCGTTGTACGCCGCATCGGCCGGATGCGTGGATCTGGTGCTGCCGCCCGAAAAGCTGGCGCGGGAGCTGGCCCGAATGATCCGCCATCCGTATCTGCAAATCGCGCCGCAGGCACCGGAACCGGGGCGTCCCGCCCAGGATAACGGCAATCTCCGCAGAATCTTTCGCCTCCTCCAGGCCGGGACCGGCGTCGATTTTTCGAACTACAAGCTTTCCACCATCCGGCGCCGCATCAACCGGAGGATGCTCGTGCGGCGGTGCGAAACCCTGTCCCAATACGCCCAATATCTGTCGGAACACCCCGACGAAGTTCAAGCTCTGTTTCAGGACGTATTGATTCACGTCACCAGTTTCTTCCGCGATGCGGAGCTATATCATTACCTGAGAACCTCGGTGTTCCCCCGGATTTGTGCGGGATTGGAATCCGGGGAAGCCATCCGGATCTGGGTCCCTGGATGTTCCAGCGGCGAGGAGGTGTACTCCATCGCCATCGTGTTGCACGAGTTTCTGGGCGACGCAGCGAACCAGACCAGGATTCAAATCTTCGCCACTGACATCAGCGACGCGGACATCCAGAGAGCGCGCACCGCCATCTATCCGGATTCCGCGGTTGCGGAAGTATCGCCGGAGCAATTGCGCCGCTATTTTGTAAAAGTCGAAGGCGGGTATCAAATCTCTAAACCGCTCCGCGATTTGTGCGTGTTCGCGCGGCACGATGTCACCAAGGACCCCCCTTTCTCGCGAATGGATCTGATCAGTTGCCGCAACCTGCTGATCTACCTGAATTCAGTGTTGCAGAAGAAGGTCCTGAACTACTTCCATTACGCGCTGAAACCGGGCGGACATCTGGTCCTCGGCAAGGCGGAGACGGTCAGCGCGGCGCCGGAGCTGTATGCCGTCGAAGATCGGAAGGCGAACGTCTATACCAAGGTTGCGGCTCCCGCGCGCGGGTTGACGGAATTTCGAGATTTCGAGCCGGATAAGATCGCGGCGGCCCCTGCGAAGGTTTCGTCGCCGGCTTACGCGTTCGATCTGCGTAAAGAAGCCGAGCGGCTCATCCTGGAGCGCTACAGCCCTCCTGGTTTCGTCGTGGACGGGAGCTTGCAGATCGTTCACTTTCAGGGCGATACGAGCCCGGTGATCCGCCCGGCGACGGGGGAAGCCAGTTTCAGTCTTGTGAAACTGGTTGCGCCGCCCTTGATGCTCGAGATCCGGGGGGCCATTCAGGAAGCAAAAAAATCTGGCGCTCCCGTCCGGCACGAAAACGTTCGCTTCAAACGCAACGGCGACATGAGTATTACGGATCTGGAGGTGGTGCCCATTGAGGGGCGAACGCCGAAGAGTTCGGATTTTCTGGTCCTGTTCCAGAATTTGCGTCCCGCCGGCCTTGCGAAATTGCGAACCAAGGCGGCGCCGGGATCCAAACAGGCAGACGCAGCCAAGGAGATCGAACAGCTCAGAAAGGAGCTGGCGTCCACGCAGGACAATCTGCGCGCCTTGGTGGAAGACCAGGAAGCGTCGGCGGAGGAACTGCGCGCGGCCAACGAAGAGATTCTATCCAGCAACGAGGAGCTGCAAAGCACAAACGAAGAACTCGAGACAGCCAAGGAGGAATTACAGTCCTCCAACGAAGAATTGACGACTCTGAACGAAGAGTTGCAGAACCGGAACACGGAACTGAGCCAGACGGCGAACGACTTGCACGGCCTCTTGAGCGGCGTCGAGATACCGATCGCGATCCTCGGAAAGGATTTGTCCCTGCGGCGTTTTACGCCGGCGGCAGAGACTGCTCAACCTGATCCCCTCGGATGTGGGGCGGTCCATCAGCCAGATCCGGCCAAACCTCGAATTGCCGGATTTGGATCAGTTGGCTTCCAAGGTAATCAAGAGCGGTCGCGCGACGGAGGTCGAAGCCCAGGATCAGCAGGGCCGCTGGTACCTCTTGCAGGTACGCCCGTATAAGACGATTGAGAATCAGATCGAAGGCGTGTTGCTGGCCTTCATCGATATCAACGAACCTAAACAGTTTTCGAACGCAATTGTGGAGACCATCGGGGAATCTCTGCTGGTCCTGGATTCCCAGTTCCGGGTTGTCTCGGCGAACGCATCGTTCTATAAGACGTTCCAGACCACGCGGGCGGAAACGGAAAACCGGGTTCTGTTCGATCTGGCCGGCGGAACCTGGAACATACCGGGTCTGCGGGAGCTCTTGGCAAAGGTGCAATCTAGCAAGAAGCCGATTTCGAACCTGGAAATGGAATATGACTTTCCAAAGATCGGGCGCAAAACTCTGCTGCTCAATGCTTGCCAGCTCGATCGTGGAAAGGTTGGAGCTGAGAAAATCCTCCTGACCATGAACGATATTACCGAGCAAAAGCGCGCCGAGGAGCAAAAGAGGCAGATCGCGGGCGAACTGCAAGACACTTTTGGACGCCGCCTGTCCCAGCTTAGCGCTGAAGCCGCCGAAATCGCGGCTTTGATCGCCACCCAGCCCCAGCTTGCCGCGGAGAGGTTGCAATCCAGCCAAAAGAAATTCGACGCTCTGGCGAAGGAAATGCGGGAATTTGCAGCGGGCTTGCTCCCGGCTCAGAGTCCTGCTCGGCAGACGCCATCTCAGTAAACGATGATGCGTCCCGCAAGCAACTCTGCTCGCAATTCCGCGAACCGGCTCAACTCCTCTGCGGCAATCCGCTCGACGTGCGCCGCGAAGCGCTCAAGGCTTTCGCCGGGCGGGAGCCGCAGCCGCAAATCGACGACTTGAGGATCGTCCACCGGCCGGCCGATCTGGCTGACGATCACGCAACTGGCTCCCAGAATTCCGGGGACACGGCTCACGAGTTGATTGCAGATCCTGGTGGCAGCCAGGTTGTAGAGTTTGCCGACGTGCGACACGGGGTTTTTGCCGGCCGCGGCCTCGAGCGTCATCGGCCGGTAGGGCGTTATGAGCCCCGATACGCGATTCCCCCGCCCGGTTTCTCCATCGTCGCCAGCCTCCGCGGAAGTGCCGGTCACGGTGAGATAAATTTCGCCGCGTTCGATGTCATCGGCTGCGTTCACCACGCACTCGAGGTCCATCGCAGTGACACGCCGCGCGGACGCAAGAACCAGTTCCCGAGCCTCGGCCTTCGCCCGAAGATAGTCCGCGCTACTGGCAAGATGCTTGCCGATCATGGCGCACGCGATCGTCAGGTGGATTCGCGAACTCCGGCGCACGCCCATCACCTTGATATCCGATCCTATCGCCGGATGGGCAGTTTTCGTTCCGGCGCTATTCAAGGTCTTCTCGACTTCCAGGACCACGCGCTCAAGCTCCGTGAAAGGCGCAAAACCAGCTCCGCAGGAGGTGTCGTTCGCCAGCGCCACGGATCTGCCTCGGGAAAATAGCGCGCGCAAAGAGCCCGAGCCGGTGCGAAATTTCGGCACGATGCTTACATCGCGGTCCAGATCGAGGACCGGGAGGCGCTCTCGCAGCCATCGCCGGCACGCGTCCCGTGCGATCTCAGCGACGGGAATCCGGCGCCCGCCCATTTCGGACGTCGCGCGGCCGCCCAGATATAACTCGATGGGCTCCAGGATCTCGCCCCCGCGAAAGGAGGGATGCGCCACCCCGCCGCACAGCAGGATTTTGTCGACGTTGTGGTGCAGCACTTCGCCGAACTCTGCAACGTAGGCGCGGCAAAGAGCGCGGCAGATCTCCTCCGCCAGGGCGTCGCAGATGGTGTCCGGGTGCCCGAGCCCCTTGCGCTCGACGATCTCAACTTCGCCGAGGTCCGGGGCCGCGCTCTGGTCCGAGCGGAGGATCAGCGCGGGCAACGGGAACCCGGTCATGAGTTCGCGCCAGCCGAATCAGCGCCCCACGACAATGATCTCGAAGCTGTTGGGGACCTGCGACGGATTCTTGCCTTTCTTGCCGTCTTTACCCTCGGCCGGAGGGCCGGATTCGGCAGCGGGCAAATACAGCTTGTGCGCCTTGGGGTCCGCCGCGATCGTTCGAGCGAAAAGCTGGGTCTGAATGGTGGCCACGGGTTCGTACTTTCCCGGCGAAGTCTCGCCGACCACGGTGATGTTTCCATCGCGGCCATTGGCGCTGAACGCGTAGCCGTCGTCAAACGCGACGCCATCGGGTCCGGCGCCGATCGCCGGAGTCGCCAGCACTTTCCCGGTCGCGGGGTTGCTGACGATCATCATGCGGTTGCTGCACACCGAATACAGGATGTTCTTTTTCGGGTCGAGGGCCAGGCCGCTGGGATCCTCGCAAGGCGCGATGGAGTAGCGCTTGAGGACCAGCGCGTTCTTCGCGTCCACTTCAGCGATTTCGTTCTTGTCTTCGATGTTGACGAAAATGTGACCCTTGCCATCGATCTGGGCGAATTCAGGCTTGCCGCCCAAGGGAATCGATGCCGTGACTACCGCGAGGGTCCGGGCGTCGATCGCAGTCGAGTCGCTGCTGCGCCCGTTGAACGTGAACACTCGTTTCGAGGTGGGTTCATAGATGATCGCATCCGGATTCTGGCCGGTCTTGATTTTCGTCTTTACGGCGAGCGTCTTGAGATCGAAGACGGTCACATCGTTGTCGCCGCCATCGCTGGTGAATCCGAGCCCCAGGTCGCCGGCCACCGCGATTCCATGCACGCCGTTGGTGCCCGGAATCGTGCCGATCAGCTTGTCCGTATTCGTATCGATGACCTCGGTTTGCGTTCCATGGGAGACGTATAGCCGGTGGGCATTAGTGTCCAGGAAGGCGTAGTCCCAGCGGTTCACGCCTCCGATCTGGATTTTCGTGATGATTTTGTATGTAGGAGTCGCGGCGAAGGCAGCCGCGGCCGTGAGGATGAGAACCAGGGACGCTTTCATGATCCCTCCTTTCGCTAGGCCGTTTTTTGGGTCGCAAGCCGCCACTCAGACTAGCCCGTCAAGCTGAAGATTGGCTGAACGCGGCCATCCCGACTTCTGAATTGTAGATGATTCTCACGTCGCGGAGGTTGTCCGTGAGGGTTCGATCTCCGCAGCGGCCCGGGCTTCCCGATCCAGGAACCCGACCCGGAACACGGTACCGGCGCCTTCCTTACTGCTCGCCTGGATGGACGCCCCATGGATGCGCGCGATGCTTCTGGCCAGAGACAAGCCAAGACCATGCCCGCCGCCGTTCTGTCGCGAATCGGCCCGGTAGAAGCGTTCAAAAATGTGCGGCAGATCGCTTTCGCGAATTCCGATCCCGGAATCCTCAACAGTCACCGAGACCTGCGATTCGTCGCGCGCCACCCGCACCAGCACCTCTCCTCCCGGCGGAGAGAACTTGATCGCGTTATCCAGCAGCACCAGGAATAATCGGTGCAGCGCCTGACGGTTCCCGGCGACGACCGCTGCATCGCTTCCGTGTTGCGTGATGCGAATCCCGCGGGTTTCGGCGAGCGTGCGCATTCCATTGCAGACGCCGGCCAGCACGTCGCGCAGATCCACCGGTCCCAAAGGCATCTCGGCGGGCGCAGTTTCATTGCGCGCCAGCGCGAGCAGCTCTTCTACCAGCGAAGTCATGCGTTCCGCTTCGGCGGCGATCTCCTTGAGTGACTCCCGATAGGACTCGGCGGGCCGCGCGCGCCGCAAGGCAAGCTCGGCCGTGGTCCGGACCACGGACAGCGGCGTACGCAGCTCGTGCGACGCATCCGCCACGAATTGGGACAGCGCTTTCACCGCAGACTCCAGGCGGGCGAACATCGTGTTCAGCACTTCCGCCAGCCGCGCGAGTTCATCTCCGGTGGGCGGGACGGGGAGCCGCTCACCGAGATTTTCGATGCTGATCGTCAGGGCGGCGGCCGTGATGTCGTTCACCGGCTTCAGAGCGCGGCGGCTCAACCATGCGCCGCCGAGGCAGGCGATGGCGATCACCACGGGGATCGCGCTCAACAACAAAAAACGCAGCAAGTCGAGCGTGTGCTGCACGCCGGCCGTTGTGGCGGAAATCGTGAGCTCGTAGCTTTCTCCATCAATCGTGAAGCGCCGATGCAGCGTTCGCGCGCCGGGCTCCGGTGTGGCTCCGGGCGGATAAACAAAAGAAAAACCGCCAGCGCCTCGCAGTTCGACAGAACTCGAAGGGGGGAGCGCCTGGCAGAATTCCTTCAGCTCGTCGAGAACTTGCGGGCTGTCAACCTCGGCCGATTCGGTGGCAAAATACTGCTCCAGGCGGCTCGCGCGCCCCGCGAGGTCCTGATCGATTTCGTCCATGAGCCGGTGCCGGAGAGAGGCCCAGATCAGGACACTGAACAGGCTCATTCCTCCCGCCAGAACTACGGCGTACCAGACCGTAAGCCGGAAATGGATCGAGCGGCGGCTCATTCTTTTGAGGGTTCCTGCATCCTGTAGCCGAATCCACGCACCGTCTGGATCAGCTTCGGTTCGCCTGTATCCAGCTTCAACCGCAGATGGCGCACGAACACTTCGACCGTGTTCTCGCTCACGTCCGTGCTGGCGCCCCAGATCGACTCGAGAATCGTGTCGCGGCTGATCACGCGTCCCCGGTTTCGCATGAGTAGCTCGAGAAGCTGGTATTCTCGCGGCGTGAGGCTCACGGCCTGGCCGCGTCGCGTCACCCGGCGGCTGGCGGGATCGAGCACAAGATCGCCAATCCGCAGGCGCACGGGCTGCGGGATTGCGCCGCGGCGGCTGACGGCCCGCAGACGCGCCAGGAGGATCTCTATCGAGAATGGTTTTGTGAGGTAATCGTCCGCACCCGAATCGAGCCCCGTGACGATGTCGGCCGGAGAATCGCGCGCGGTGAGCATTAGGAGCGGCGTTTGGTTGCGCTGTTCCCGCAGCTTCCGCGCGACGGTCATCCCATCCATGCACGGGAGCGCGACATCCAGCAGGATGACGTCAAACGCGGAACTCCGCGCAATTTCAAAACCCAGGCAGCCGTCTCCGGCGAGCACAACCTGGTGGCCTTCCTCGCTCAGCGTGCGCTCCAGAAGCTCGGCCATCCGCCGCTCGTCCTCGACTACCAGAATCTGCATCTTCCCTGAGCGTAACAGAGGAATTTCTATTGAGGGCTCCAGTTCACTTGAAACCCGCATAGAGCATAGGCCCGCAGGAACATAACGCAAACGATTCGACTGCTACCTTTCAGGATTGCCTGCTCTCATTTTTTCTGTTCTGCCAGCCGGTTCAGCTCGCTGGCGTAGAGAGGATTATTGGGAAACCGGTTGCGCAACTCGGTGAGTATATTCCGCGCCAGGCCGCGATCCTGATCCCGTAGAGCCGCGACCGCCAGAAGCAACTTCGCGAAGGGCTCGAGATAGTGCCCGTACTGGGCGGTGAGACGAAGTTCCTGGAGTCCTTTGTCGCGGTCGACCTGCGATCCCGTCAACCAAAGAAACGCACGCACCGGTGCAGACCTGAGACTCAGCAGATAATTTTCGATCCCCAGGCCCAGGTAGGCATCGTAGGCTTTCGCATCGGCCGCCAGCAGCCGGCGGGCGAAAGGACGGCCCTGCTTGAGGTACTGCACCGCCGCGAGATCCTGTTTTTCGATCAGCGCGGCCAGATCGGCGCGCAATCCAAACGTGAGCGCCTTGGCGAGCAGGGCGCCGGTGTCGGTGGGAGTGGTTCCGAGCTTTGCATCCGCCAGCCGTTCCGCACGACCGATCTCATGTTCGAACCTCGTCTGGATCCGGGGGTCGGCGTGCAGCTTAGCCCGGTGCTGGTAGCGTGCGTCGTCCGTGAAGAGCTCGGGTTCGAGCGCTCCCAGGCGCGCGAGTTCGGAAAAAAGATACGCAGCGGCATCTGAAACCGGGCCCAGCGGGTCTGTGGAATGCGCCTGTTGCCATTGCGCAAACACCGTGTGCGCCTGATCGAATTGGAGGTCGTACATCTTGAGCCAGCCGCTGTACAGATCCGGCGGAGGCGCGCTCACGTCGGCGGCCGAAGCCGGGCCGAGTAGGGCGAGCAGCAGGCTGATGCTGGCGGCGGTCCTCATCTGAAATGGAATGGACTTTTGCCAAATACTAGCAGAACATCATAACTTGGGAGACGCGCGCCTGGAGGAGCGGGTTTCCTGGGCCTATGAAATACGACCTGGTGGTTCTGTTCGAACATCCCGAATGGCAGAAGCCGCTTTTCACCGCGTTAGAGCAGCGCGGTATGCGCTTTGGCAGGTTCGATCTGAAGCGCGGGGCGTTCGATCCCGACTCCGTTCCGGAGGCGCCGCTCTATTTCAACCAGGCCAGCCCCAGCGCGTATGTCCGCGGCAACACGCGCGCCGTGCCGCTGGCGCTGTCCTTGATGCGATCGCTGGAGCTCGGAGGCGCACGGGTTTTGAACGGTTCCCGCGCCTTTTCGCTGGAGCTGAGCAAGTCCACGCAAGCGGCCCTCATGCAAACGCTCGGGATTCCCCACCCCCATACGCTCGCGTTTAACGACGTCGAGGCAGCGCTCGCGGATTGGACGCTCTGGCCCGCTTTGCTGAAGCCCGAACAGGGCGGCAGCGGCGCTCGCATGTATCTCCTGAATTCTCCCGAGGAACTGGTCCGCTTGCTGCGGGATCAACCCGCGCTGTGGCTTCCCGACCATCTGCTCACGCTTCAGGAGTACTTTCCGGCGCCTGCGTCGCGAGGCATCGTGCGGATGGAATTTGTGGGCGGCGAACTGCTCTATGCGATGCGCGTCATTTCGCATGGCGGGTTCAATCTGTGCCCGTCGGAGGTGTGCAACCCGGTGTCCGGCGCGTCGCACTGCGGAGTGCCGAAGTCCGCCGCTCCCGTCGAGTTCTATCCTTATCCGGACGCGCCCGCTGCCGCGGTTGAGACCGGCAAGAGACTGATGGCGGCGGGCGGTCTGGATGTCGGCGGGATCGAGTACCTGGAAGCGCCGGACGGCAGGTTGATCTTCTACGACATCAATGCGAATTCAAACTTGAGAGCGCCCATCGGGCAGGCTTTCGGGTTCGATCCCTTCGAGCGCGTGGTGGATTTTTTACAGAAGCAGATCCCTGTTTGAATCGTGCCCGGCTCACGTAGTCAAATAGCATAGATTGACTTGAGGACACACAGATTATGAACCAGCATGCGGCAGGCAGAATCGCCACGTTAATTTTGGGCTCTTTGGCAGCAGTATCCGGGCAAGACCTGACGATTACCAACGTTCGCATCGTCGGCCCGAACGCGGCCGTGATCGAGCGGGGATCGATTGTAGTGCGCGGCGGAAAAATCGCCTCGGTTGCCGCGGGCGCGCCTGCGTCCGCGGCCGGGAAGACCATCGACGCCAAAGGCATGACTGCGATGCCGGGATTCATCGATGGGCACCGCCACATCAACACGGGTCCCAACGAAAAAGCGCAGATGCAGGCGCTTCTGGAGGCCGGCTACACGACCATCCTCTCCGGAGGCGGCCCTGCGGAAGGCAACCTCACCCTTCGGGACCACATCGAAAAAGGCGTGATCAACGGTCCACGCATCATCCCTTCCGGGGCCGTGAGGCTGAACGGCACGGCGGATTCGGCTCGCGCCGATGTCCGCAAACTCGCCGAGTTGGGCGTGAAGTTCACCGGCGAAATCCTCCTGACTCCGATCCCGGGTCCGACGGAGAAGGAGTTGGAAAATCTCCGGGCCGCATTGGATGAGGCGAAGAAAGTTGGGATCATTGTTCAGGTTCACGCGGTGAGCTCCAAGGCGATGGTGGCCGCCGCCGAAGCCGGCGTCCCTCTGCTGGTGCACCTTCCGAACAAGGATTGGGTGAGCAAGGAAGACGCGAAGAAAGTTGCCGCCGCCGGGACCAAAGTGCTGGGGACTGTCAGCTTCGGCGCGCCCGTTTTCGGCGTGTTTGCGAACGACAACCAACCGCGGTTCCGCGACGGCAAGCCGTGGCCGGAAGGGATCATCGACGGAGTCCGCCTGGGCGAAGAAGCCGGATACATGCCGGTGAACGCGCGCACGGTGTGGGACGCGGGAGTGATTTTGGGCTACTGCACGGATACCAACTACGATCCGAAAGCCGGGCTCGATCACGAACTGAAAATGCTCAACGTGATGTTCTCGATGCAGGATCTGGTCAAGATGATGGGCCCCAACACCGCGTCCTATGTGCAGATGGGCGACCAGATCGGAACCCTGGAACCCGGAAAACTCGCCGATATCGTCCTGCTGGACGGCGATCCGCTGGAAGGATACTGGAACTGGCTCAAGACGAAAGTGGTGGTCAAGGGCGGCGCTGTCGTGGTGGATAAGCGGTAGGCAGCCGAACCCAGGCCGCGCTTGTCGCGGTCGGACCTGCCTCGGATGGTGCCCGGGGTGGGACTTGAACCCACACTCTCCTTGCGGAAAAAGGGATTTTAAGTCCTTTGCGTATATTCGTAAGTTACTGATTATATGTCTGTTGCACTTCTTGTGACGTGAAAGTGTGTCAGGAACTGTGCAAATTTACTGCGTATTACCGGGCCAGTAAGCCACACGGCCCAACCAGCACCCGCAGAGCTTGGATATTCTGGGCGGTATGCTCCGGCGGCACGCGGAGTCGTAATTCAGGTCAGCCCTTCCGGCGTCGTTTTCACGGCTCCTTGCGCTGCTCGCTTTGCCCGAAGGCGGTGTCGCAATTGCGTCAAAGAGAATCAGCCCGTACGCTATCATGTGAACTGCCATCGGCGCATGCTAAGCGAATCTGAATCTGGAGAAATTTCGCGCGAACTTGCCGATCTGGGTAAAGTCCTGAATGCCGGCATTTCCCGCACGCTGGCAATTGCTACGTTCTGTCGCGCCTTTAGAATCCGCGGTCGCCCGGAGCATTGGTTGGATGCAAAGGCGGCGCAGTTCCGGGCGCTCTTAAGGGACCCCATAACGGCCAATCAAGCGTGCGCCCTCGCGGCTGCTGTGAGGGGAGAGGTCCTGACTCGCGACCTACTTATCTGGCTCCGGGACCCTGCTATCTCGTGGAATGATTTTAACGCGCGACGCCTCGCAAAGGAAGCGGTGGAACGGGCTAAAGGGCTTCAATTGTTGCGAGAAACCCAGGACGAGCACTCCGCCAGAGTGAAGTTCGGGGCGCACGCCAAGGCTTGCGACTCATGCGGAACACCCGCGTGCGACCTCGAATGGCGATGGGAAAGATATGCTGGCGGTCAGGGTCGGTTCCGTTCTCTTATTGCGGGTTGGAAAACATATTGCCGAGCGTGCGCCAAGGATGTCGACTTCATTGTTGTCGTGAGGAGTTAAGCTCTAATCGTTCGAGCGCCTTTTCGTTTCCACTGCGATGGTGCTAATACCCCTCCATGAAGAGCACCGCCTCCGCCTCGCGAAGCGTCCAGGGGCTTGGATCATTCACTTTGTGGAAGTCGGGCTGGCTCCTTGAAAGCTGTCTGACCTCGTTGAGCACATCCCTGCATAAGCGGTTAGCAGCCATTTGGCTTTGCCATGATGCATAACCATTCGGCCACGGCCAGCGGGTATCACGTGGTCGAGATCCGCCACGACCTGCCACCTTTCCCAACCGCTCATATGGATGCCAATCGCCTTTCCGAGAAATGAGATTCATCACCGGATCAAGTATCGAGATCAACGCCGTAGCTACGCGAGAATCATAGATTACGCACTCGTTTGGTAGCGCGAAGGCATAAAGCTTGGTCCACGCACTGTTAACTCGGCAGGACGATGGGGGCTCTTGTCCCTTCCGCAACGCTCGCAACACGCCCTGAACCTCTGGGGCCAGGACTGAAGCGTCAGATTCTGGTACCCGGACACCGCCCCATTTACAGATCTCACGGAAAACCGTAAGCAGATGTTCGGCAGCGATTTGCTCGTTCACGCCCGTGTCGATATCTCGAACAGCTTCCTGAACACACGTTGAAAGTTCCTTCACCCTTTCGGAGGCGACTTTCCAACCATGACTCTGGTCGGGCCAAAAGTATGCGTCCAAACGCGCTCCCCATCCCAGTTTTTCAGACCCGACCGGCCTCCGTCTGAAATACGCCTGAAACGGCTTTTCAGCGAGGTAACGAACGATAATTCTCGCTGGGCTGGGGCCTTCAATCCGATAGATCTCTCGAACCAGCGATTCGTCAACAGGGGACGGGAGCCGTTCGGAGTCGGTGCACACTTCCTCCTCGAATACGGCTTCATTGGACTCCTGATCCTCACTAAGATCGGCGATGTCGCCGCCTGTGGAAATGAGTTCGAACTCTCCATGCCCATACCACCAAAATGATGGTTTCCTGCCCTTGCGGACATAGTCCCCCGGGTTCGTTCCGTCGGGGCGCGTGCTGAGATTGCGAGGAACCGTGGTAATCGTGTTGGTCGAATATTCGCCGGTGCCTAGTCGGTAGTAATCGGGCCTCCCGGCTCGAATCATCTTCAGATGAGCGCTCTTGAATCGCCTAGGTATCCGCCCAGCCTCGATCTCCAGGCGCACGTCATCTTGGAATGCCATGGTTTGTCTCTGCCGATTTGATTCATGCGTCCAAACTGTGCTCTACCAGTCTGTCAGTGCCATTCGAACAAGCTTGTCTGGTGCGGGCGGAGGGACTTGAACCCTCACGGGCCTTGCGGCCCAACGGATTTTCATACCCTGCTACGGCTTTCGCCGCCCCTGCTCTCGGTGGCAGGGTTTGGGGTCTGGACTATCCCTTCACCGTCCCGGTGTTTCCGGGCGTCAGGTGCTGCCCGTCTAGTCTCTACACCTTCCCGTCCCTTTCGGGCCGGGCTTGGCTCGGGATCGCCATCTTACAGGGTTCCCCGAATTTGAGCAGTTCTGCATCGCCGGTTTCCCGGCGAGCACTCAAGTTTCTCGCTTAAGTCCGATGCGTCTGCCGATTCCGCCACGCCCGCACGGTTTCAAGTTAGCACGCATTCGCCCAAGGAAGGGGATGCAGAGAGAGTTGCAAGTTCGTTGTCAGATATGACAACATGAAGGGATGGAGGCTGAACTGTAGCCTGTGGCGGAAGCCCGGAAGACGCGGCCCGTCTCATGGCTGAAAGCCGCGCTGCATGACTTCGGGAAGTTCCTGGAAAGCGCACGGACGATGTGCCTCACAGCGCTGACGATTGCCGCCGAGGGCGGCAAGGCTGATATTGCGAAGCCCTTGCAGAGTCTGGGGTCCGGCGTGATGGAGATTGCGCTGCCGTTCAGGGGCGACGCTTTCCGTGTCGTTTATGCCGTGCAGATTGGCGAAGACATCTGGGTGGTGCATGCCTTCCAGAAGAAATCGACGAAAGGCATAAAGACGCCGAAACACGAGATCGACCTGATAAAGAACCGTCTGAAGAGATTGAAGGAGATGCTGACATGAAACGCGAAACAAAGGTCGGCGTGGTGCGCGGCAGCGGCAACGTCTTCCGCGACCTTGGGGCGAAGAACGCGGACGCGGAGCAGTTCAAGGCCATCCTCGCCGCAGAAATCATCAAGGCGCTCGACCGCGAGAAACTGACCGTGCGCGCGGCTCATGCAAGGACCGGCATTGCCGCTGCCGACTTCTCCCGCATCCGCAACGCAGACCTCGGCCGGTTCACTGTGGATCGGCTGATGGCGGTCATCAACCGGCTTGGCTCGCGCGTCGAGGTGAGAATCCGCGTGCGTTGCGCCGAAGGCGTCGTGCATAAGGTGACGGCGTGAACCGAGAACACCCCCGCCCGAGTCCAATACGTTTCTCCGGACCCGATCGGACTTTTAAGTCCCTTGCGTCTGCCGATTTCGCCACCCGGGCTGATCGGGAACTGAATTTATTATGTCACCGGCGGATTGCGGACCGCGCTGTTGGAGCCCGGCAATTAGGAGCGCGAGCCCAGTCGCCTGAGACCAGCTCGAACAGGTTATCCGGACCATGCGGTGCGCGACGTCTCTCGCTGCATCCAGGCGATCCTGTCCGCACGCGAGGAACCCGATGCGGGCTCCCGGCAAGCCGCGCTTGCCGCGAATTCGCGAGCCATATCGTGCGCCTGTTCGGCGCGTCTAATAAGTAGGAGCTGTCCTGCTCCTTTGCCGCAGAAACGGCAATGGAGGTGAATTTATGACTCGTGAAAATACTGTCTCAACCATGAAAGCGACAGCTACGATCGACATACTCGCGGGAATATGGCTGTTCATCTCGCCCTGGGTGTATAAGGCGTACTCGTCTTCGCCCAGCGTTTGGAATAGCTGGATTGTCGGAGCGTTGATCGTGCTGTTCGGAGCGATCCTCATATCCAATCCCATGAGCGCGCGCGGCGCAAGCATCGTAAATATGCTCCTGGGTATTTGGACATTCGCCTCGCCCTGGATCTACCATTACACCAGCCATACCGGCCGCTTTGTAAACAGCCTGTGTGTCGGCGTGATCGTGTTCGTCCTCGGCACGGTCGGTTCTTCCATGGGGCGTTCGATGACCTCGCCGCCTCCGGTTAGACCGTAGGACGGGAACGGAAGCGAGATCCCATTTCGGGATCTCGCTTCAGCGTGCCAACGGCGCGACCGGGTCGCTTTGCGGAACTCTTCCTCGATGCTTGGCCGGACCTTCTAGCGCCGTGAGATTCCGGATCGTGTTGATCAACCCGATGTGGGAGAACGCCTGGGGAAAATTTCCTAAGAACCGCCGGTTAGCGACGTCATACTGTTCGGGAAGGAGCCCGACATCGTTCCGAAGCGCGAGAAGCCGCTCCAGGATCCTTCTGGATTCGTCGATTCTCCCTTGAAGCGCCAGGTTATCCGCATACCAGAAAGTACACAACAAGAACACCCCTTCGCCGGGCGGCAGGCCGTCCACCTCGGCACGCATCGGATAGCGCCGTAGAAAACCGTCTTCCATGAGGTTTCGCCCAACGTATTCGACTGTGCCCAGCATTCTCGGATCGTTCGGATCCAGGAAACCGACCGAGGGGAGCATGAGAAGGCTCGCATCGGGATCTTTTGAACCGTAGGCCTGCACGAACGAGTTGAGCCCGGCATCGAAGCCGGAGGCGCAGACTTCCTCATGGATCTGCTTACGGACGGCTCGCCATTTTGCAGCGTCTCCCGGCAATCCGAAGCATTCGACAGCCGTAACTCCCCGGTCCATCGCCACCCAGGCCATGACCTTCGAGTGGGTGAAATGCCGGCGCGGCCCTCGCACCTCCCAAATCCCCTCGTCCGGTTGCTTCCAGCCCTGCTCCAGAAACCTAAGCAACGCGCTTTGAACACGCCAGCTATCGTCTGATTGCGGCAATCCCTCGCGCCGGGCGAGCTGGAGCACGTCCATCACCTCGCCATAGACATCGAGCTGATACTGCCGGTGCGCGGCATTTCCGATGCGAACGGGAACTGAATGTTCATATCCGGCGAGCCAATCGAGCTCCATTTCCGTCAAGCGGCGCTCTCCCCCCAGACCGTACATAATCTGAAGCTCCGAGGGCGTGCCGGCTACTGCGCGCACGAGCCATTCGCTCCAGGCGCGTGCCTCTTCCCGGTATCCGCCACCCATCAAGGCGTACAGCGTGAATGTCGCGTCGCGCAGCCAGCAGTAACGATAATCCCAGTTCCGCACGCCGCCGATGCGCTCTGGAAGAGACGTGGTCGGCGCGGCAACGATCCCCCCGGTGGGAAGGTAGGTTAGCGCCTTGAGCGTGAGTAGGGAGCGTACAATCGCCTTGCGATATTCGCCCTGGTAGGTGCAGCGGCGCGCCCATTCGGTCCACCAGCTTTCGGTTTCACGAAGGCTTACCCGCCAGTCCCGTTCTTCCGGAGCGTAGTCGTGGGTCCGGGACCAGGTGAGAGTGAACGATACCGCTTCTCCTTCCGAAACGGTGAAGTCCGCTACGGTCGAGAGTCCTTTGCCGTGCAGGTCGACGTCGGCCCGGCAATGCAATGTGTCAGGGCCGGCAGTGGCGCGGATGCCGCGTTGCACATGGCGGACCCAGGGTACGATCGATCCGTAATCAAAGCGAATCACCAGGTCCATGGACATCGGGACTCGCCCGCGACGCCCTTGTATCACGCGCACCAGATCCGGAGCTTCAGTTCGGGGCGGCATGAAATCGACGACGGCAACCGCGCCACGATCGGTCTCGAATTCCGTTTCCAGAATGAGAGTGTCGTCGCGATAGCTCCTGCGAACTTCCCGCACCTCAACGGACGGGCGGATCTGCCAGCGTCCGTTGCCTGGCTCTCCAAGCAAAGCGGCGAAGCAAGCCGGGGAATCGAATCTGGGGAAGCACAGCCAGTCGATGGAACCGTCGCGCGCCACCAGGGCTGCCGTCTGGCAGTCCCCGATAAGCGCATAGTCTTCGATTAACGTTGCCACGCTGGCGTGCGGAAACCCCTTGATTAGATCGCGCTCTGCCCGACCTTGTTTCCCAGAAAACGCCTGACACAGATTTTTCGAAACATTCCGCGGGAAGCTCCGATCTACTTAGTGCCGAACCGAAAGGCTGCGTGTGCGCCAGTTCTTCCCGCCTGTTGCGAATTCCATCGCCAGGCTCAGCATTCTAGGCGTGGTTCTCGCCCTTGCCTTCGCCTTATGGGCGGGCGCGATGATCGTTCGCTCTCCCTACGAGACTCGCCAGAGCGAGCCCAGGGAACAACCCGTGCCTTTCAGCCATGAGCATCACGCCGGCGGCCTTGGAATCGATTGCCGCTATTGCCATACAACCGTCGAAACGTCTTCCTTCGCCAATATTCCGGCGACGAAGATCTGCATGAATTGCCACTCGCAAATGTGGGCGGCGAGTCCCACGCTCGACCCCGTTCGGCAAAGTTACTTGACGGGACGTTCGATCGCATGGACCCGGGTGCACGACCTGCCCGGTTTCGTCTACTTCAATCACAGCATCCACGTCCACAAGGGAATCGGATGCTCGACATGTCACGGCCGTGTGGACCGGATGCCACTCACCTGGCAGGCGGAGTCGCTGCGCATGCAATGGTGCCTGGACTGCCATCGCAATCCCGAACGATACGTCAGGCCTGTGGACAAAATCTTCGACATGGATTATCAGCCTCCACCGGATCAGCTCGCGCTGGGCAAGCGTCTGGTGCTGGAGTATGACATTCACAATCTCACCAGTTGTTCCACCTGCCACCGATGATGAATCCTGATCCGGCGTTTGTACCGTTGCATGCGTTGTCGGCGTCTCCCAGGCAGTGGCGGAGTCTAGAAGAGCGGAACGCTCCCGGTACAGCGGAGAAACGAGACGTTCCTCCGCCAGCGGAGTTCACGAAAGAGGACCGGCGGGAATTTCTCAGAGTCATGTCCGCCTCGCTGGCACTGGCCGGAACGGCCGCATGCACGCGCCAGCCTACCGAGTTCATTGTGCCCTATGTCGATCCTCCGGAGCACACGATCCCAGGACGCCCGCGATATTACGCGACGGCTGTCCCCGTAAGCGGCATCGCGCAGGGCGTGATTGTCGAGACTCACCTCGGCCGCCCAACGAAAGTAGAAGGAAATCCCGACCATCCCGCGAGCCTGGGTGCGACCAGCGTGATCTCTCAGGCCAGTGTCCTGGATCTTTACGATCCAGACCGCGCGAAGGAGATCACATATCGGGGAGAACAGCGAAGCTGGGAGGGTTTCTTGCTGGCTCTGCGATCCCTGTTGGAGCCGCTCCAGGGCAGCGGCGAAGGGCTTCACATCCTCACGGAAACCGTAACGTCGCCTTCGCTCGGCGCGCAGATCGAAGCAGTGCTGGCGCAGTTTCCGCGAGCGCAGTGGCACCAGTGGGAGCCGGCCGGCTCGCACGCGGCTTTCCAGGGGGCCCGGATCGCTTTTGGGCGGCCGGTGAACACCTACTACCGCCTGGCGGATGCGGACGTCGTGCTGGCTCTCGATTCGGATTTCCTTGCCTGCGGTCCGGCATCGACGCGCTACGCCCGCGATTTCATGGACCGGCGCCGGCGTGGCGACCGCATGGATATGAACCGGCTGTACGCGGTCGAGAGCAGTATGACGAGTACGGGCGCAAAAGCGGATCACCGGCTTCCGCTCCGCTATTCCGCGATTGAGAGCTTCGCCAGAGCAGTCGCCCGTTCTGTGGGGATTTCGGGCGTATCCCCGGCATCGGACGAGACTCCCTTTGTTCATTGGGCTGATGTGGTCGCACAGGATCTGGCGGCGCATCGCGGATCGTCGGCCGTGATCCCCGGCGACTGGCAGTCGCCGGCAGTGCATGCCCTGGCGCATTGGATCAACGCAGCGCTCGGCAACCTGGGAAAGACCGTGATCCATACCCATCCGCTGGAAGTCCAGCCGGTGGATCCGCTCGAATCGCTGCGCGATCTGGTCCGCGCGCTCGATGCAGGTTCCGTGACGGTGCTCCTGATTCTGGGCGGAAACCCGGTGTACGACGCCCCTGCCGATTTTGCCTTTGAGCGGATGCTGCAACGGACCAAAACGGCAATCCACGTCGCGTCCCACTATAACGAGACTTCGGCCTATTGCTACTGGCACGTGCCGGAATCTCACGTGTTCGAAGACTGGGGCGACACACGCTCGTTCGACGGCACAGTGACCATCCTTCAGCCGCTGATTTATCCCCTGTATCGTTCGCATTCGCACTTGGAAGTGTTGGACGCCTTTGTGCACCAACCGGGACGGACGTCACGCGAGATCGTGACGGCGTACTGGGCCTCGAAGAAGCCTGCGCCTGAATTCGACTCGTGGTGGCGGAAATCGCTGCATGACGGGTTCCTCGCGGGTTCGGCTCTGCCTGCGATCACCGTGACGCCAGCCCCTCCGCCGGCGCCAGCCGTTTCCACGGGTCCGGGCCGCGGACTCGAACTCAATTTCCGGCCCGATCCGTATGTCCACGACGGCAGATACAGCAACTTGGGGTGGCTGATGGAGTTGCCTCGTCCCATGACGAAGCTCACCTGGGATAATGCGGTTTTGCTGAGCCCCCGGACGGCCGAGCTCCTCGGTTTTCCAAACCAGCAGCGCGTCACGCTCGAGCGCGGCGGGACGCGCCTCGATGCATCCGTGTGGATTCAACCCGGCCATCCCGACGATGCCGTTACCGTGCACCTTGGCTTTGGCCGCAGCCGAGCGGGAAGAGTCGGCAATAATGCGGGCTTCAACGCCTACCTTCTGCGCAACTCGGACGGGCTATGGTCCGCCAGCGGTTTGGAATTGAAGAAAACAGGCCCGCACTATCCGCTGGCAACGACGCAAACAAACCAGAGTATGGATGGCCGCCCCCTAGCGATTTGGGCGGACATCGAACGTTATCGCCAAAATCCCGATTTTGTGAAGCCACTCGAGAATGCGCCGGAAACGGGCGAATCCCTCTATCCGCCTTGGTCCTATCCGGGCTACGCGTGGGGAATGGCGATCGATTTGACCGCATGCGTAAGTTGCAGTGCATGCGTAGTCGCTTGTCAGGCGGAAAACAACATCGCAGTGGTCGGGAAAGGACAGGTGCTCGCTGCCCGCGAAATGCACTGGCTTCGGATCGATACCTACTATGAAGGCGATCCCGAAAACCCCGCCGCCCGGTTTCAGCCGGTTCCGTGCATGCAGTGCGAAAATGCGCCGTGCGAACTGGTTTGCCCGGTGCATGCGACCGTTCACAGTGCGGATGGGTTGAACGATATGACCTACAACCGCTGCGTCGGCACGCGTTACTGCTCGAACAACTGTCCCTACAAGGTCCGCCGCTTCAATTTCTTCCTGTATCAGGATTGGTACACCGAAACGCTCAAGCTCCAGCGCAATCCGGATGTCACGGTGCGCAGCCGCGGCGTGATGGAAAAATGCACCTACTGCGTGCAGCGGATTCGCGAAGCCGAAATCCGCGCCAAAGTGGAGGACCGCGCGATTCGCGACGGGGAAATCCAGACCGCGTGCCAGCAGGCGTGCCCCACCCAGGCAATCGTCTTCGGCGATATCAACCAGCGCGCCAATCGCGTGTCGCGCTGGAAATCTGAAAAATTGAATTACGCCTTGCTGGCCGAGTTGAACACGCGCCCGCGGACAACGTATCTGGCGGAATTACGGAATCCCAATCCTGCATTGACGCGAAGGAACGGCGAATGACCGCGATCGAGGAAAAACAGCGCCACACGAAACGTCCTCCCGATCCGGGAAGGCCGGCCGACGTGATTACGGGCGGCCAGACGTTCGGCACCGTCACCGACCAGATCGCCTCCACCGTTCTCAGCCGCAAGACGCCGAACTTTTGGTGGCTCGCCTTCTTGACCGGAATGGCCCTGGTCGGCTGTTTCCTGATTGCCGCCTGGTTTCTTTTCTACGTCGGCGTCGGGATGTTCGGCATCGAAATTCCCAACGCTTGGGGCTTCGCCATCACAAACTTTGTCTGGTGGATCGGAATCGGCCACGCCGGAACGCTGATTTCCGCGATTCTGCTGCTTCTGAATCAGAGCTGGCGCAATTCGATCAACCGATTCGCGGAAGCGATGACCATTTTCGCCGTGGCCTGCGCGGGAATGTTTCCGATCCTGCACCTCGGTCGTCCCTGGGTGTTCTACTGGCTGATCCCGTATCCCAACACGATGACCATCCAGCCTCAATTCCGCAGTCCGCTGGTGTGGGACATTTTCGCCGTCTCGACGTATGCCACCGTCTCGATCATCTTCTGGTATTTGGGAATGATTCCGGACATCGCTACGCTTCGGGATCAATCCAAAAGCCGGTTCGCCTACGCGTTCTACGGCGTACTGGCGCTGGGCTGGCGCGGCGCATCGCGCCACTGGAGATTCCACGAAACCGCGTCGCTGCTGCTCGCGGGTCTCGCCACGCCCCTGGTGCTTTCCGTCCACACCGTGGTCAGCTTCGATTTCACCATTTCCATTCTGCCTGGCTGGCACTCAACCATCTTCCCGCCGTATTTCGTTGCGGGCGCGATTTTCTCGGGATTCGCGATGGTTCTGGTTCTGGCGATCCCGCTCCGGGCGGTTTACGGGCTTCACAACCTGATCACCGAACGCCATTTGAACAACTGCGCCAAGCTCATGCTGGGCACCGGCCTGGTCCTCGCCTACACGTATGCGATCGAGCCATTTACTGCCTGGTATAGCGGGAACCCGTTTGAGATGTTCATGATCCATAACCGCGCCACAGGGCCCTACGCGTGGTCGTACTGGGGTGTGGTCGCCGCCAACGTCGGGGTACCGCAGTTGCTTTGGTTCCGCCGCTTCCGGGTGAATCCGAAACCGCTGTTTGCCATTTCCATCGTGATCCTCATCGGCATGTGGCTGGAGCGCTACATGATCATCATCAGCAGCCTGCATCGCGACTTCCTGCCTTCATCATGGGCCAACTTCGTCGCCACGCTGACGGATAACGCCACTCTGTACGGATCCATCGGAGTGTTCATGGTGCTGTTTCTGCTGTTCGTGCGGTTCCTTCCCATGATTTCGATGTACGAGGTGCGGGAGCTGCTGCCGTTCTCGAGGCCCGACGGGGGATCCGTAAAATGAACGGAGCGCTTTACGGGCTGATCGCGCGTTTCGAAGACCCCAGTCAGCTTGTCGACGCCGCGCGCGAGTTGCGCGCGCAGCATTACACGCGCTTCGAAGGATACACGCCGTACCCGGTCGAGGAGTTGGATCACCTTGTCAGGGGTCACAACTTCCTGCCGGCCATCGTGCTGGCCGGCGGCGTATTGGGTGCGATCACGGCCTGGTCCATGGAGACGTATATCGCCATTGTCGACAATCCCCTCAACGTCGGCGGGCGGCCGCTGTATAGCTGGCCTTCATTCGTTGTGATTCTGTTCGAGCTGACGGTGCTGTTCGCGTCCCTGTCGGCGTTTTTCGGCATGCTGGCCCTGGCGGGATTCCCCCGGCCGCATCATCCGCTGTTCGGGGTGCCGGGGTTCTCGTCTGTCACACGCGACGGATTTTTCCTGTGTGTGGAAGCACGCGATCCGGTATTTCATCCCGAGCACACGGCCGCTCTTCTCCGGCAATTCGATCCGCTTGAGGTCCGGGAAGTTGAGAACGATTAGCGCCATTCCGTGCGGACTTCTGCTGCTGGCGGCGGCCTGCCGCCGCGACATGCAGGATCAGCCGCGCTACGGGCCGCTGCAAACCAGCAGTTTCTTTGCCGATGGCCGCGCTTCCCGGCCGATCCCCGAAGGAACCGTCGCGCGAGACGCCGTCGTCACGCCTGGCGTGCTCCAGACTGGCGGCCGCAAGGGAGATTTCTCTGACGTGATTCCCGTGAAAATCGATCTGGCGTTGCTGAAACGCGGGCGGGAGCGTTACGACATCTACTGCGTTCCGTGCCATGGATACCTGGGCGACGGCGACGGCATGGTCGCGCGCCGAGGCGTACGGGCGCCCGCCAATCTGCATTCGGACCGCGTCCGTCACGCGCCGCCCGGATATATTTTTCAGGTCATCACAAAGGGTTACGGCGCGATGGGCGATTACGCCGACCAGATCCCCGCCGAAAAGGACCGGTGGGCGATCGTCGCCTACGTTCGGGCTTTGGAGCTGAGCCAGGGCGCGACTGTGGGTCAGGTTCCCGCCGCCGAACGGCCCAAATTGGAGCGAGCAGCGCAATGACGCCATCCTACACTCCGTCCTCTGAGCTTCTGCACGACGTGAGCCGCTGGCAGAACACCGCGCTGGTCGCTGGCCTTGCGCTGCTGGCCGCGTCGATCATCGGCGCGTTTTTCAATCCCAACGAATTTTTCCAGTCCTATCTGCTCGGATTCCTCTTATGGCTGGGCCTGGCGCTCGGGTCGATGGCCCTGGTGATGCTCCAGTACCTGACTGGAGGAGCGTGGGGCGTGGTGACGCGGCGGCCGCTGGAATCTGCGAGCAAAACGCTTCCGTTGTTGGCGGTGCTCTTCATCCCGGTTCTGCTGGCCATCCCGCGCCTGTACAACTGGTCCCATGCGGATCGCGCCGCTCAGGACCCGATCCTTGCGCATCGCGCTCCCTATATGAACACGCCATTCTTCGTGGCTCGGGCGATCGCTTACTTCGCAATCTGGATTCTTTTCGCCTACTTCTTGAACAAGTGGTCGCGGAGAGAGGACGAGATCGGCGATCAGCACGTTCCGTTGGGGCGGCTCGCGGCGCCCGGGCTGATCGTATACGTGTTCACCATCACCTTCGCGGCCGTGGATTGGGCCGAATCGCTTCAGGATCACTGGTATTCCACGATGTGGGGATTCCTGTTTGTGGCCAGCCAGGGAATCTCAGCCGTGTGCCTGGGGATCCTGTGCCTGGCGCTCCTTTCGCGCCGCGAGCCGCTGGCGAGCGCGATTACGCCGCGGCACTTCCACGACATGGGAAAGCTCCTGCTCATGTTCGTGATGCTGTGGGCCTATTTCGCCTTTTCCCAGTTGCTGATCGTTTGGTCCGGGAACTTGCCGGATGAGATCTCGTTTTTCCTGCCCCGGCTTGCTACTTCCTGGGGATGGATTGGCGGCGCGCTGATCGTGTTCCAGTTCTTTGTCCCGTTTCTGCTGCTGCTTTCGCGTCCGCTCAAGCGGAATGCGGTCCTGCTTTCCACCGTTGTGGGTCTGTTGCTCTGTATGCGCTGGGTGGATCTGTTCTGGATCGTGATGCCGGATTTCTACACTTCCGGTCTTCATTTCCACTGGCTGAATCTGTCGGTCCCTTTGGCTCTCGGAGGAATTTGGATCGCCGTGTTCCTGCGGAATCTGAAACAACGCCCGCTGCTGCCGCCGGGCGCCCCGAATCTCGAGGCCGCGATACAACATGGCCGTCATTGAGCACACTACGCATACCGAAGCGGCGCCCGGGCGCGAACCGGAGACGCGCTTCGAACCGTCAGACATCAGCGCGCGGCCGATCATGCTCACCGGCGTGGGCATCGCCGTCGTGACCCTGCTATGCGCGGGAATTTGCTACTTCGCGCTCATCGCAGGAACGGAGTATCGCGAGGAAGGAAGCCAGCTCGCCATTCCCGTCGAGAAGGGATTTCATCCGCTGCCTCCGGAACCGCGCCTTCAGGTTTCGCCTACCCGGGATTTCGCCGAGTACAAGGCGGCCCAGCTTTCTCTCCTCAACAGCTACGGCTGGCTGGACCGGTCGAAGGGAACGGTCCGCATCCCCATCGACTTGGCCATGCAGATTGTCGCCGAAAAGGGAATCCCGCCGCAGAAGGCGCCGCCAGATTTGATGCTGTTTCCACCCGAGGCGGGCACGAGGCTGACCGGATTCGAGCACGCCACGGAGGACCAAGCGAGATGAAGGCCGCCATCATGGTCGCGCTCGGCATGTTCGCCTGCGCGCATGCGCAATCCGAAAGCCCCAAACTTCCGCCGGAATTGCAAGGCATCGGCATACAGCAGAGGCTTGACAACCCCGTTCCGCTGGACGCGGTGTTTCGCGACGAGGACGCCCATGAGGTCCGGCTCGGGTCGTATTTCGGAACACGCCCGGTTCTGCTGGCGCTCGTGTACTACCGGTGTCCGATGTTGTGCAGCCAGATCCTGAGCGGCGTCGTCTCCGGCCTCCGGCCCCTGAGACTGACCGCCGGAAAGGACTTCGACGTCATCGCAGTCAGCTTCGACTCCGAAGACACTCCTCAAACGGCACGGGAGAAACGCGACCAATACACGCGCCGCTACCACAGGACTTCGCAGGGTTGGCACTTCCTGACCGGAACCCAGGAATCGATTCACGCCCTCACCGAAGCCGTTGGATTCCACTACCGCTTCGATCAGAAATCGAATATGTTCCTCCATGCAAGCGGCGTGATGATCCTGACCCCTTCCGGACGCGTCGCCCGGTACTTCTACGGCGTCGAGTACGAACCGAAGGATTTGAAATTCGGCCTGATCGAAGCCTCCGGGAACCGGATCGGCACGCCCGTGGATCAGGTTCTCCTGTTCTGCTACCACTACGATCCCGCAACCGGGAAATATGGGGCCACGGTCATGAACCTGTTGCGGGCGACGGCGGGCTTGGTTCTGGCGGCTCTGATCACGGCTCTGACGATTCTGTGGCGCCGGGACATCCGGCGCGACCGGCAGCAGTTGCGGCAGGAGCGCTATCCATGAACTCCTCAAGTTGGTTGCGGCCCGTGGCGGCTTCCTCCGTCTCCGGCGAATACGATGCGTTCTTCTGGGCGATGGTCCTCGTGTGCGGTGCGGTCGCCATCGGAATCGCCATCGCGTTGATCTATTTCGCGATCCGTTACCGGAGGCGGAGTGAAAACCAGCTTCCACCGCAGATCAGAGTGAACCTTGCAGCGGAGGTCACCTGGATCGCTCTTCCTTTCCTGATCTTTATGGGCATGTTCGCCTACGGCGCGAAATTGTACCTCGATATCGAGCGGCCCCCTGAGAACGCCCTGGAGCTGTATGTGACCGGAAAACAATGGATGTGGAAACTTCAGCATCCCGAGGGCGCGCGCGAGATCAACGAACTGCACGTCCCCGTGGGCCAATCCATCAAGCTGAACATGATCTCGCAAGACGTCATCCACAGTTTCTACATTCCTGCCTTCCGCGTGAAGCAGGATGTGCTGCCGGATCGCTATACAACCCTTTGGTTCCGCGCGACCAAGGCCGGCGAGTATCATCTGTTCTGCGCCGAATACTGCGGCACGAAGCACTCGGGAATGATCGGCGCCGTCTATGCAATGGACCCGCACGAGTATCAGGTGTGGGTCGATCGCGGCGCCGCGGAAGGCTCGCTTTCGTCCCTCGGCGAAAAAATGTTCCACCAGTTCGGCTGCGCCAATTGCCATCACTTTGACGGGCATGGCCGGGGGCCGAATCTTCAGCGGCTCTACGGCCAAACCGTCCGGATCTCGGGAGGCGGTTCGGTGACCGCCGACGACACTTATATTCGCGAATCGATCCTGGATCCACGCGCCAAGATCGTAGAAGGATTCACCGATCTGATGCCCACTTTTAAAGGTCAGATTGCCGAAGAACAGATTATCCAGTTGATCGCCTATATCCGCGCGATCGGTCCACAGCCCGTCACTGGCGCTCCCCAGCCGTGGATCGTGCAGCCGGGAACAACCGCAATTTCAGGAACGCAGCCGGAGACCCGCTAATGATCGGAGCCGTCGAAGTCAAGCCATCGCGCACCTATCTGGACAGCCAGGAGGGCATTCTTTCCTGGCTGCTCACCACCGACCACAAACGCATCGGCCTGCTCTATGTGTTCTCCATCACCGCATTTTTTGTCGTAGGCGGCTTTTTTGCGCTGCTGATGCGCCTGGAACTGCTCACGCCGGTCACCGACCTGGTCTCGGCCGAGACTTACAACAAGTTGTTCTCCATGCACGGGATCATCATGGTCTGGTTTTTTCTGATTCCATCCATCCCAACCACGCTGGGGAATTTCCTGATTCCGATGATGATCGGCGCGAAGGATGTCGCGTTCCCAAAGCTGAACCTGGCGAGCTGGTATATTTTCAACCTCGGCGGGCTGGTTACGCTGTATGCTCTGATTCGCGGCGGTGTGGACACGGGCTGGACGTTCTATACCCCCTTCAGCACCAGCTATTCGACGACGTACGTGGTGGCAGCCGCGCTCGGGATCTTCATTGCCGGCTTCGGCTCCATCATTACTGGCCTCAACTTCATCGCAACCATTCACAAAATGCGCGCTCCCGGCATGACATGGTTTCGTCTTCCGATTTTCATTTGGTCCCACTACGCGACGAGCCTGATTTTTGTGCTCGCGACGCCGATTTTGGCGATCACGCTGCTGATGGTCGGCTTCGAGCGAATTTTGAAAGTCGGAATTTTCGACCCTGCACTCGGCGGCGATCCGGTGCTGTTCCAGCACATTTTCTGGTTCTACTCGCATCCGGCCGTGTACATCATGATTTTGCCGGGAATGGCGGTCATCAGCGAAATCGTCCCGGCGTTTTCCCGCAAGCCGTTGTTCGGTTACAAGGCCGTGGCCTACTCGAGCCTGGGAATCGCCGCCATCGGATTCCTGGTCTGGGGACATCACATGTTTGTCGCCGGCCAGTCGCTGTACTCCGCCATGGTGTTTTCGATCCTCAGTTATCTGGTGGCGGTTCCCTCGGCCATCAAAGTCTTCAACTGGACCGCGACGCTTTATAAAGGCTCGGTCTCCTGGGACACGCCGATGCTGTACGCGATCGGTTTCATCGGGCTGTTCACCATCGGCGGCATGACGGGTTTATTCCTCGCCGCTCTGGGCCTCGACGTTCACGTGACCGACACCTATTTCGTGATCGCGCATTTCCACTACATCATGGTCGGCGGCGCTGTGATGGCGTACCTGGGCGGAGTGCATTACTGGTGGCCCAAGATCAGCGGCAAGCTGTATCCGGAGGGCTTAGCCAAGCTCTCGGCGCTGATCGTGTTTATTGGTTTCAATCTCACTTTTTTCCCCCAGTTCATCCTGGGCTACCTGGGGATGCCAAGGCGCTATGCGGCGTATCCGGACGAATTCCAGGTGCTGAATGTTCTTTCCACAGCCGGAGCGTCGATCCTGGGCGTCGGTTACATCCTGCCGCTGGTCTACCTGATCTGGTCGTGGAAGTACGGAAAGCCGGCGGGGCCGAATCCGTGGCGCGCCACGGGGCTTGAATGGAAGACGCCGTCTCCGCCGCCGCAGCACAACTTCGAAACGACGCCGGTGGTGACTTACGACGCCTATGATTACGAAGCCATGAAGGAGGAACTCGAACTTGTCTGAGTTGCGCTCTCTGGCGGTGCGCGAGCAGTTCGCCACCGCCGACCAGCAGCGTGAGACGGCCACCGTAGGGATGTGGGTGTTCCTCGTCACGGAAGTCATGTTCTTCGGCGGCCTCTTCATGACCCACATCGTGTACCGGCTGCTTCATACCGCCGCGTTTGACCGCGGCAGCGCCGATATGAGCATCGTTCTGGGTTCCACCAACACGGCGGTTCTCATCTCGAGCAGCTTCACTATGGCGCTGGCCGTCCACGCGGCTCAGGAAGGAAAATGGCGGAGGCTGGCGGGGTTCTTGTTCGCCACCATGCTGATCGGATCCGTGTTCCTGGGCATCAAGTTCGCCGAATATTACCAGCATTACCGGGAGCACCAGGTTCCCGGGTTCTGGTTCGAAACTTCAGACCCCGATCCGGGCGGGTTGCAAATGTTTTTTGTGTATTATTTCGCCATGACCGGATTGCATGCGCTCCACATGATCATCGGAATCGGCGTGCTCGCGGTCCTGCTGTTCCGTTCGGGTTTGGAACGCTTCACCAGCGCCTATCACAACCCGGTCGTGATCGCCGGCCTGTATTGGCATTTCGTGGATATCGTGTGGGTGTTCCTCTTTGCGATCTTCTACCTCCCGGGGCTGCATCTATGACCGAGCCGGTCGTATCGCTGAAGACCTACACAGGGATCTTCCTGTCGCTTCTTTGCCTGACGCTGGCGACGACGCTGCTGGCCTACCTCGATCTGGGCGTGTTTAACATGGTGATCGCGATCACCATCGCCGTGATCAAGGCGACCCTCATCGTCGCCTTCTTCATGCACGCGATGTATGAGTTCAAGCTCGTGCACGTGATCCTCGCGGGCGGCGTCCTGTGGTTTCTGATCCTGGTGTTTCTGACGTTAGGCGATTACCTGACGCGAGGCTGGGCGAAGTGAGCCCGCGCCGGGTCCCGAAAAGAGTGTCGAGACGCCACGCCGGAGTGCGCGCGACAGTTCCAATTTACAGGTTGTGCTTTTTCAGCTTGTAGCGCAGCGCGTCCCGCCCGATCCGCAGCAGGCGGGCGGCCTGGGACTGGTTCCCTCCCGCCGACTGCATGGCGCGCATGATAAGCTGGCGCTCCTGCTCCTCCAGGGTTCCGACGCCGGACTCTGATTCGGCCGGAGCGGGCAGGCCTTCTACCGTCGACCCGGGCGTTTGAAGATAGGGCGGCAGATCCTGAACGTCAATGGTATCGCCCAGCGTCATCATGCATGCGTGGCCGATCACGTTTTCCAGTTCGCGAACGTTGCCTGGCCAGGAGTGAGCCGCCAGCCGCATCTGGGCTCGCCGGGTGAGTCCGCTGATTTGCTTCCCGTACTGCGAGCCGAATTTACTGACAAAGTGCCGTTCGAGCAGCGGCAGATCTTCCTTCCGGTCCTCCAGCGCCGGAACGTGGATTTCTACCATGGAGAGCCGGTAGTAGAGATCCTCGCGGAACCGTTTCTCGGCGATTTCGGTCCGTAAGTCGCGGTTCGTGGCGGCGATCACCCTCACGTCCACTTTTCGCGGCGTGAGCGATCCCACGCGCAGGACCTCCTGGTTTTGCAGGACGCGCAGCAGCTTGGCTTGCGTCGCCAGAGGCATGTCGCCGATCTCGTCCAGGAACAGCGTTCCGCCGTGCGCGTGCTCGAACAGGCCCGCTTTGTCGTGAGTTGCGCCGGTAAAGGAGCCGCGGACATGGCCGAACAACTCGCTCTCAAACAGCGTTTCCACCACCGCCGAGCAGTTCAGCACGACGTAGCGGCCTTGCGAGGCGGGGCTTAGCTTGTGGAGCGTCCGCGCCACCAGATCCTTTCCGGTGCCGGTTTCGCCGCTAACCAGCACGGCGCGGTAGTGCGGCGCGACGCGGCGGATGCGCGAAAACATATCCCACATCGTGGGGCTGTTGCCGATAATGCCCTCGAATTCGGCGCTGGCCAGGAGCTCGTCCTCAAGCTGGCTGGCTCTCTGGCGCTTGCGGGCAGTTTCGAGAAGCGAACCGATCTTCTGGCGCAGCGCGGCGATCGAAACCGGCTTATTGAGATAATCCGAGGCGCCCTTCTTGATCGCCTCCACGGCGGACTCGGTGGAGTAGTGCGCCGTCATGAGAATCACTTCCGTGGCCGGATCGAACTCCATCACGCGCTCCAGCACCTCCATCCCGCTCAGCCCGGGCATGACCAGATCGGTGAGCACGATTTGCGGGTGGCGGTTGTGCACCAGGTCCACCCCCTCCTCGGGGTCGGAAGCGGTGAGGATTTCCAGATCCGGTTGCGCCAGAGCGCTGGAAAGCATCTCCAGGCTGCCGGGATTGTCGTCGATGATCAGCAGGGACAGCGCAGGCCGGAATGGCATCTTTGTTCTGTCTATGCTAACAAACGCTCCACTTCCGCCCGCAGCGCGCCCAGCCGGATCGGCTTAGTGATATAGCCGGTGAATCCGGCCGCCATGGCCCGCTCGCGATCCCCCATCATCGCACTGGCGGTCAATGCAATGATCGGGGTCGCGGCAAAGCCGGGCTCTTTGCGGAGCCTTTCGATCACGCCAAATCCGTCCAGCCCTGGCATGTGGATGTCAAGGATGATCAAATCCGGATGCACGGATCGAGCTTCTATGAGCGCTTGCTCTCCGTCGCTGGCCTCGAATACTTCATAGCCGCTCTTTTCAAGAACCATACGGACAAGTTCCCGGCCGGGAGCCTTGTCATCGGCGACGAGTACCTTTTTCATGCGGCGTTCTTGCGCTCCGGGTCCCTTCAGCCGGCTGCAATGGGCAGCGTAAACACAAACGTGCTGCCTTTTTGAAGCTCGCTTTCCACGCGAATCGTGCCGCCGTGCTCTTCCACCAGGCGTTTCGTGATGGCAAGACCCAACCCGGTTCCTTCGCGGATCCCCTTGGTAGTCGCACCCACCTGATGAAATTTGTCGAAGATAAATTCCTGCTCCTCAGCCGGGATTCCGATTCCGTTATCCGAGACCGAAACTGCCACCGACGAGTCCTGCACGTTAGCTTCCACGCGGATGCGCCCCCCCTCGGGAGTGAACTTGATGGCATTGCTCAGCAGGTTCACCAGGACCTGTTTGATCCGGAGCCGGTCGGCGTCGACCGCGGTGGGGACATCCAGTTCCGCCTCCACCACCTGCGATTTGGCCTCCGCCAGGGCGCGAACCGACGCCAGCGACTCGGCGACAAGAGCCGCGAAATCGAATGCTTCGCGGCGGAGTTCCAGCCGTCCGGCCTCGATTTTGCTGATGTCGAGGATGTCGTTGATCAGTTCCAGCAAGTGCAGCGAATCCTTGTGAATGTGCTGAACAAACCGCCGCTGTTTCTCGTTCAGTGGGCCTTCCAGCTCCTCGGCCAGCAGCTCGGAAAATCCGATGATGGTATGCAGGGGCGTGCGGAGCTCGTGGCTCATGCTGGCCAAAAACTCCGTCTTGAGGCGATTGGCCCGCTCCAGCTCGCGATTGGTCATTTCCAGCTCGGCATTGGTTTCGGCCAGCCGCTGCGTGTACTCTTCCTGAACGCGCCGCAACCGTTCCTCGGATAATCTCCGTTCGGTGGTGTCCCGGATGATTGCGGTGACTCGGAAGCCCTCAGGGGAGTGCGACGGGCTCAAGCTGATCTCCACGGGGAACCGGGAACCGTCCTTACGCACGCCTTCCAGCGTCAGACCGCTTCCCATGGCGCGAGTCATCGGGTGCTGGCTGTAATGCATCCGGTGCGCATCGTGCCGCCGGCGAAGCTCCTCCGGGATCAACACTTCCACTGGCTGCCCGAGAAGCTCCTCGCGCGTGTAGCCGAACATATCCTCGGCGGCGCGGTTCAGCACGATGATGCGGCCTTCTCCGTCCACCTGGAGGATGGCATCGGGAGCTGCTTCCAAAATTTCGCGAAAACGTTGTTCGAGCACGACTCCTCGGTTCCTATCTTTAGCCAGGGATCACCCTAGTCATAACACACTCTCCGTGGTGACTGAAATGCACACTCCGATGACAAAGAAAGCCGGATCCACAGGAGAAGAGTGGGTCTGGGGGGCAAAGTCTGGGTGATCGCACTCATGCAGTAGGGTGTAGACACCCAGGTGGCCCGGATCTTGAGGAATTCGCAAAATGCTAACAACCGGACACAACCCGGCCGGCGACCCCGCCCCTGACGATGGGACGGAGACTTCGGCCGGAAGCATCGTCCAGCAACTGATCCGGGAACACCGTAAGTGGAGAAGCCGGGATTTCCCCCTGATCGCCCACCTCTTCGAAGAAGTCGGGTGTCCCGAAGGCCAGCAGCCGTGTCTGATGCCTTTGCGGAACGCGTTCCACCGCTTGCGCGCGGAAATGGAAGGGCACATGAGCCGCGAGGAGAGCATGCTCTTCCCGGCGATCCTGGACTCACAGAGCGAAAACGGAACGCGGCGGAAGGAATTCGGTTCCATCCGCAATCCGATCGGGATGACGGAGCAGGAGCACCAGTGGGAGACCGAGCGCCTGGGCAAAATGCGGGAACTCGCGGGGAATTACAAGCTCCCGGAAAACGCGGACGACAAATTGCGGCTGCTGTACCGGGAGCTGGAGGCATTGGAAGCCTCCATGCACGCGCACTCCCGCCTGGAAAGCAGCATCCTGTTTGCGCGCGCGCTTGCGGCCGAGAAACCCTGACGCCGTTCCCGCCGGGATCCCGCCTAATCGAGGGGCTTAAAAAACCACAAAGTGAAGTATTGATGGCCGGCGCCGAAACTGTGGCGAGGTTCGAAACCGCAGCGTTTCGCCATTTCCGCGGCCTGCTCTTCGGTGAAGGAAACTCCGTGCCAGGTGTCGTCGGGCGAGCTCTCTTCGGAGGGATGCCCCTGCACCTGAAACTTGAACAGCGCTCCAGGGCGAAGCAGGCGGTGCACTTCGCGAACGTAGGTATCGATCACTTCGCGGCTGGGGATGTGCTGAAACACGTGGGAAGAGTAGGCGAAATCAAACACCAGAGGCGGGACCACGGTCAGGTCGCAGCCATTGTTCTGGTAGAACTTCACGTGCGGACGGTCGCTCAGCGCCGTGCGCGCCCGCGCGATCATCTCGCCGCTCACATCTACGGCGTGCACCTCTCCAAAGAGGTTCGATAGCGCGCGGGTGAGCCGGCCCGCGCCGCAGCCGATTTCCAGCACACGCATCTGCTTCGGGTCTTTGCCTTGATAGATGTTCGTCGTGTCCGTCAGGATCTCCTCGGCGATCTCGCGTTCGCCGGATGCGAAGAACGTCTCATCGGTCCAGTCCGTGCGGCTGGTGTCGACGTAATGGCGCGCATTCTCCCGGGCGCGCTGGTCCCAATCGCGCTGCATGCGCTCGAGCTGTTCGGGAAGAGTCATGGACTTTGATTTAAGACGGCGGAACACGTGCGGGCCAATGTTCAGTTTACATTGTGGCGCAGACATTCGCGTCTGCGGCGGGCCTCAGGCCGGCAACTCCTGACCGGCTGGGACGCCCGCCGTGGATCCTGGAGACCTGCCCCACTACGGCGCCAATTGCGGTGCCATATACGCGTAGAAAATGACGATCAGACCGATGACCGTCGCCAGAGTCACGCTGTGACGAATGGTGAACCGGAACAATTTGGCCTCGTCGTCGCGCGCCATTCCGGTAGCCGCCGAAGCCACGGCGACGCTGGTCAGGCTGATCATCTTCCCCATGACGCCGCCCGCCGAATTGGACGCGGCCATCAGCACCGAGTTCATCTGAAGCTGGTTGGCGGTCACCACCTGGAGATTCCCGAACAGCGCATTCGCGGACGTATCGCTGCCGGTCAGGAAAACTCCCAGCCATCCGAGCCAGGCGCTAAAAAACGGGAACAGGACTCCGGTCGCGGCGAAGGCCAGTCCCAGCGTGCCGGTCGCGCCCGAGTAGTTCATCAGGTATGCCAGCCCCATCACGCAAGCGATGGTCAACTCGGCCAGCGCCAGTTGCCGGACGGTACGAAAGAAGACGCGAACCAGTTTCGCGGGGCTCATTCCCAGCAGGAACGCTGAGATCACCGACACAATCAGGCACGCGGTTCCGGATGCAGAAAGCCAGTCGAAACTATAACGCGCCGCGTAGGGGCCCGGAGTCTTCGCCACCGGGGGAACAATTTGCACGGCGTTGTGCAGCCCGGGCCAGTTGAAGACCTTGCTCACGCCCTTCAGGAACGCCTGATTGTAGCCCCACAGCAGCACGACCACCACGAGGAGGATATACGGCAGCCAAGCCATGAAGACTTCGCCGCCTGGATGGCGCGGAGGAGCAAGCTGCTCGGCGGAACTTCTGCCTTCCCTCATCGAGAATTTGTCCGCTGGCTTCCACACTTTGAATAGCAGAGCGAGGCAGGCCATGGCCGACAGGGAAGCGAGAATGTCCGTCAACTGCACGCCCACATAATTCGAAACTACGAATTGCACTCCGGCGAAACTGACGCCGCAGGTGACGGCTGCCAGCAGCACGCCTTTGAGCGCCCGCATACCGCCCATTACGGCGATCAGGTAACTGGGCACGAACAGCGACAAGGGCGCGCAGATCCTTCCCACACCGGCGCTCAAGCGCATCTCGGGCAGGCCGGTCACCTGGGCGAGCGTCGTGATGGGGATGCCGATAGATCCAAACGCTACCGGGCAGGTGTTCGCCAGCAGACAGATCGCGGCGGCATAAAAGGGCGAGAATCCGAGCCCGGTGAGCATCGCCGCGGCCACGGCGATCGGGGTTCCGAATCCCGACGCGCCTTCAATGAACGCGCCAAAAGCGAAGGCGATCAGTAAGGCCTGCAAGCGGGGATCGGAGGAAAGCGACCCGATGGAATCCTTGATGATTTCGAACTTCCCCTGCTCCTGCGTGATCCGGTAGAGCAGTACGGCCGTAAAAACCACCCACCCGATCGGGAAAAGGCCCTGAGCCGCTCCATAGGTCGCGGCTGCGAACACGATCGGGACGGGCATCCCATAGAGCCCGATCACCATGACCACCGCGGCGCCTAATCCGCACACCGCCGCCAGCCACGCGGGCTTTCGCAGGATGCCGAGCATCACCACCAAAACAAAGATGGGAAGCGCGGCGACCAGGGCCGACAACGCGAGGCTTCCGGCAAGGGGGATATAGTTATGCGTCCACATAGCGCAAGCAGCCTATCTTACTTCACTCTTTGCGCACAGCGCTTGAGCTTCGCAATGTGGGCGGTTTACCTAGCGGACGCCTTGGCGTGCGTGTCGAGACTCCTCTCGACACTTCCCCGGCTCAGCCGCTAGTCGATGAAACCCTTCCAGGTGTTGCCGTGTTCATCGCGCAAGATCACGGTGCCTCCGCTCGATATGCCGCTCAGCGCGTTGCCTTTGGGATCCCGGAAGCGGTAGACGACAGAGTTGTCCGGGCTCCGCACCGCTGAGCCTCGCCAGACATTCCCGTATTCGTCTCTGAGCTTGATGTTGTCCCCGTGCCCATATCCGAATACGCGGGTCTTGGTCTTCTCCTCTTGCAGATGAAAGAATCCCCCGGGCGCTTGCTGTTTCTTGCGCAGCTTGGTGTAGATCATTGTGGCCATGGGTGGCGACAGTTCCATTATGTGGCGAACCAACACGGCCAGCGATAGGGTTTCTACCTTAATCCCGTCGGGGGAATCCGCCAGAGTACACTCTCCCCTATGCGAGCTGTGATCCAGCGTGTGACGTACGCGAAGGTCGAGGTTGCGGGGACCCTTTGGGGCGAAATCGGCCCCGGGCTGCTGGTGTTGCTGGGCGTGGCCCGCACGGACCGCCCGGAAGACGCCGAGAGCCTGGCGGCCAAAGTAGTTCAGTTGCGAATTTTCAATGATGACCAGGGAAAAATGAACCGGAGCCTCGCCGACACAGGCGGCGCGATGCTCGCGGTTTCGCAGTTCACGCTGTACGGCGATTGCCGCAAGGGACGGCGCCCGAGCTTCGATGCCGCCGCTCCGGCGGACCAGGCGCGCGATTTGTACGAGCAGTTCGTGGCCGCGGTCCGGCGCATGGGCATCCGCGTCGAGACCGGCGTTTTCCAGGCACACATGCAAGTGAGCCTTCTCAACGACGGGCCGGTAACCCTGATCGTAGAAAGCCCCGCGTCTACGAATATTCCCAGTGGAAACGCTGGATGACTTCGATCACATCGCCTTGTCCCGCGATCCGTCCGCGATCGAAAAACATCGCCCGCGTGGTGAGCGCGCGGGCAAGATCCGCGTCGTGCGTGACCAGAACCTTGGCTTGCGGCAAACTGCGCAGCAGCGCCAGAAGATCGCGGCGCGCGGGAGGATCCAGAAATGTTGTCGGCTCGTCGAGCACCAGAATCTCCGGCTCCATCGCCAGCACGCCCGCGATGGCCACGCGCTTTTTCTCGCCCGCGCTCAGATGATACGGCGGCCGATCGAGCGCGTGCCCCATGCCCACGCGGTCCAGAACGGCGCGCGCCCGCGCAAGCGCATCGGAAGGGGCAAGCCCCAAGTTCAAGGGACCGAACGCAACGTCTTCCAAAACCGTCGGCATAAACAGTTGTTCATCGGAATCTTGAAACACCACGCCGACTTTGGAACGAATCTGTTCGAGCGTTTCATCGGATAGCGGCAGCCCGCAGATTTCCACTGACCCCTCGCCGCGAAGCAAGCCGTTCAGGTGCAGAACAAACGTGGTCTTTCCGGATCCGTTCGCTCCGAACAGCGCTACCGACTCCCCGGGTTGCAGATCGAAATCGACCCCGTCAAGCGCTTGCGTGCCGTCGGGATACCGGTAGCGCAGCCCTCGTATCCGGATCGCGCTATTCACGGCGATTGCTCACAGCAGGAGCCGGATCGCCAGGGAACCGGCCAAACAAGCAGAAACGAAAACCGCATCGGTTCCCCGGAACGGAGCGGGTGTCGCCGGCACGAATCGCCCCCGGAATCCGCGAGCGAGCATGGCGTTGTAAACGCCATCGGCTCGCTGCCAGCTTCGCGCGAAGAGCACGCCCACAAGTCCGGCGGCCGCGGAAAAATCAAACCAGCCGCGCCGAAATCGCGGGCGGGATCCCCGGCGGCTCAGAGCGGCCCAGCGCATGCGTTGGGCCTGCTCGGCGATCACGAACAGGTACCGGTACACGAATTGGATCACGAGAATCAGCATGCGCGGAACGCGCCAGCTTTCGAGCGCCGCCGTCCAGCCCGTCAGCGGAGTGGTTGCCACGAAGAGCAACGCCGCCAGTCCCGACAGGAAGCTCTTCTCGGCCAGAGCCAGGGCGCGCAGCGAATCGCCGGACCACCAGGTCAGCAGGGCGAATGTCGCCGAGAACGGCAGGACCAGCGCGGCGCGGCCCGCCAGTCCGGCAATCGGCAGCCGGGCTTGTTGCACCGCCAGCACCAGTAAGGCTGCGTAGGCGGCAAACGCCAGTTGCGCGCTGGCAGGCGTAGTAGAGATCGCCACCAAAAGGACCAGCAGCGCGGCCAATTTCGCTCGCGGATCGCGGTCATGCAAGGAACTGGAGCCGCGGCTCCAGCGGTCGATCCTCAGATGATGCACGTCAGGCGCTCCGCCTGCGCGACATAAGTTTGCCTCCGAGGTAACACACCGCGAAAATCAAGACCAGCCCCAGAAGCCCCCGCGTGGCGCGTTCGGACCAGCTTGCCGAGTCTATTCCTTGCAGGGTCAGCCGCTGGATTCCGTCCGGCGCCGCGGAGGCGATCAGAGTCCCGGCGACCACCAGTAGGAGCGCCGCGATTCCGACGGCCGCCGCGGTGCGGGACAGGGAAGCCTGCGGACCCGTCACCCAGGCCGGATTGATGCGTTCGATCGCGCGCACGGCCGCGACGGTGATCGCGCCCTCGATCACCGCGCTGACAAGAAAGAGCCCCAGCGATGCCCAGAATATGCTGCCCTGCATCGGCACACCGGAGACCAAAAGCTGCCCCAGCGCTAAACAGGCGCTCACCAGCACGCTGAGCGCGCCCGCCGCGAAGATTGCGCGCGACCGGGACCGGTCCGCCCACAGGCGGTAAGGAAGATATCCAGCGGCCACGCCGGCCAGCGCCATATTGAAGATGTTGGCTCCCAGAGCGAGCACGCCGCCATCCTGAAAAATCAATGCTTGCAGCGCCAGTATCGCCGTCATGACCAAAGCCGCCGCTGCCGGTCCGAGCACGATCGCCAGGAGAGCGCCGCCCAGCAGATGCCCGCTGGTGCCGGGCCCCACGGGAAAATTGATCATTTGTGCGGCGAAGACGAACGCTCCCATTACACCCAGCAAGGGAATGCGGCGGTCCTGCGTTTCCCGCTGCGCCCGCCGGGCGACCCAGGCGACCGTCGGGGCGCTCGCCACGTCAAGCGCGATCCATACCGGCGTGCTCAGAAATCCGTCGGGAATATGCATCGAGGAATTACAAACCCAGCGCCGTCACGCTGTATGTTCTTCCATTGGTAGCACGATTCGCAATCTGTGTCATCACTTGCTGCAACAGGCCGCATTGGCTACTCTTGCAAGCAATGAGAATGTGTTCAGGAGCGGCCGCTTGATCATTGGCACGGGTATCGACCTGTGCGAGGTCGAGCGGATCCGGAACGCGATCGCCTCCCCGCACGGGCGCCGCTTGGTGGAACGCGTCTTCACGGCCCGCGAGATCGCTTACGCCGAGCGGAAGGCGCATCCCTACGAGCGCTACGCCGCGCGTTTCGCCGCCAAGGAAGCCGGCATGAAAGCGCTCGGAACCGGATGGCAGGGAGGCGTAAGCTGGCACGATCTGGAGGTGGTGAACGAATCCTCCGGGCGGCCGGCTCTGAAGCTGCACGGCCGCGCGGCTGGCATCGCGGAAAAGCTTGGGGTCCGGAACATTGTCTTATCCATCACGCACACGGCGGAACAGGCGCTGGCGATGGTGGTGCTCGAAAAGTGAATCTTGGAGCGCGCGTTTTTGGCGATGCCCTCTGTTTTCGACGATGTTAGTGTAGTGAGGGAATGTCCAGGCGTGCCTCTGTCCAAGCGAGTCCCGTTCCCGTAGAGGTCCCGCCGCCGGCGGTCGAACCTGCGCACCTGATCCCGTGGCTGCTGCTGTTCGCCGGCAGTGGCTGCGCGGCTCTGATCTACGAAATCGTTTGGTTCCAGTTATTGCAACTGGTGATCGGGTCTTCGGCGATATCGCTGGGTCTCCTCCTGGCGGCTTACCTGGGCGGGCTGTGCCTGGGCAGCGCCCTGTTACCCCGATGGGTGTCCGCGCGCGTCCATCCCATGCGCGTGTATGCGTATTTGGAACTGGGGATCGCTGCGTTCGGAATTGTGGCCCTGTACGGGGTCCCGCTGATCGGCCGCATTTATCTTGCCGGTGCGGCCGATGGGTTGCTGGGCGTAGTGCTGCGGGGAGCGATCGCATCCGTATGCCTGATTCCTCCCACGCTGCTGATGGGCGGCTCGCTTCCCGCCATGGCCCGCTGGGTGCAGACCACGCCTAAAGGTGTTTCCTGGCTGGGGCTGCTCTATGGCGCCAATATCGCCGGAGCCGTGATCGGGTGTCTGGCGGCGGGATTCTATCTGCTGCGCGTTTACGACCTGGCGGTCGCGACCTACGCCGCCGCGGCGATCAACATGGCGGTGGGGCTGCTCGCCCTGATGCTCGCTACAGGCGACAAGAATCGATCGCCTGTCCCACCGATTTCGGAAATTTCGCGGCCGCAAAACCGCATCGTCCGCGGGAGCGTCTATGTGGCGATCGCGCTATCGGGTCTCAGCGCGCTAGGCGCCGAGGTTGTGTGGACGCGTCTCTTGTCGCTCATGCTGGGCGCGACGGTCTACACGTTCTCCATCGTTCTGGCGGTGTTTTTGCTGGGCCTGTGGGCCGGCAGCGCCGCTGGCTCGTTTCTGGCCCGGCGGCCGCTTCGCGACCCGCGGTTAGCGCTGGCGGCTTCCCAGATCTCGCTTGCCGCCGCGATCGCCTGGACAGCCTTCACGCTGGCCTATTCGCTGCCGTACTGGCCCGTCGATCCGTGGCTCTCCACCAGCCCCTGGCTGACGTTCGACCTGGACGTCACGCGCTGCCTGCGCGCGATTCTCCCGGCCACCTTATTGTGGGGCGCCAGCTTTCCGCTCGCGCTGGCCGGCGCCGCCGTGGAAGGAGAAGATCCCGCGCGGCTCACGGGCGAGGTTTATGCGGCCAATACCGCCGGTTCCATCATTGGCGCGCTCCTGTTCAGCCTGGTGCTGATTCCCGGCATCGGCACGCAGGGCTCCCAACAACTGCTGATCTGGATCGCCGCGGCGAGCGGGGCGGTGGCCCTCTTATCAGCCATGCAGAGCGTCAGCAAGAGGGCGAGCCTCGCCCTTGCAGGTCTGGCGATGGCGTGGGGCTTGTCGGCAACCGTCGCCCCGGTTCCCTGGCAGGCGATCGCGTACGGCCGCCGGGTCGCGCCGGTCTTGCGCGGGCTGGATGCAGCCGTCGGCCCGGCCGAGCCGCTCTTTGTGGGTGAGGGAATTAACTCCTCGGTCGTGATCACCGAGCAGGGAGACCAGCGGTCCTTTTATGTAAGCGGAAAATCCGAGGCCTCGACAGCCGTGCTCGACATGCGCTTGCAGCGGATGATGGGACACCTTCCCGCCCTGCTGCATCCCTCGCCGCGTTCGGTGCTGGTGGTCGGATTCGGCGCGGGAGTCACCGGCGGCTCCTTCGTTCCCTATCCGGAGGTGCAGCAGATCGTCATCTGCGAACTGGAGCCGCTGATCCCGCCCGCATCGGACGAATATTTCGGAAAACAGAATTACAACGTCCTGCACGACGGGCGCACACGAGTCGTCTCGGACGACGCGCGGCATTACATCTTCACGACACACGAAAAATTTGACGTCATCACCACGGATCCGATTCATCCCTGGGTGAAGGGCACCTCCACCCTGTACTCGAAAGAGTTTTACGAGTTGGAAAAGCGTCATCTGAATCCCGGCGGCGTCGTCGCGCAATGGCTGCCTCTGTATGAAAGCGACGAGGAAACGGTCAAGACCGAGCTCGCGACGTTCTTCCGCGTCTTTCCCAACGCGACGGTCTGGAGCAACTTCCGCAATGGCGACGGATACGATCTGGTGCTTCTGGCGCGCGAGGACGCGGCTCCCATCGATATCGACGCGCTCGCGCGGCGGCTGGAGCAGCCCGGCTACGCCAAAGTGTCGCAGTCGCTCGCCGAGGCCGAATTCCATTCCCTGACCGATTTGCTGGCTGCCTACGCGGGCCGGGCGCAGGATCTGGCGCCGCTGCTGGCCGGCGCCGAAATCAATGATGATCTGAATCTGCGCTTGCAATATCTGGCAGGTCTGGGATTGAACTCGGTGTCTGGGCCGAAGATCTATGCCGATATTCTTGGGTACCGCAAGTTCCCCGAAGATCTGCTGACCGGAAGCAACGAACGGATCAACGCGCTGCGCGAGCTGCTCGGGAGGCCGTATCGGGCATTTTAGAAAAAGACAGGAGACAAGAGTCAGGAGTCCGAATGAGAACCGCGTGGCTGTTGGTAGGTGCGCTTCTCCCTGGGTGTATGAGCGCCGAGGTCCTGTGCGTGTTGGGAAAAGCCGCGGCTTCCTATACGTCGGCCCAGGATCAGCGTCCCTCGAGCGACGCCCTGCAACTGGCCAGCCGCCTCAATACGGCTCTAAAAGCCATCTGCGCCGACCGTTGTCCGCAGATGGCGCTGTTCCGCAACCCCACCGTGCCCAATGCCATGTTGATCGCCGATTCGGGGCAGGGAAAACTGGTGTATTCGCCGCAGTTCTTCGCGGCTGCGTATGAAAGTTTTGGGGACAGCGGCATCCTGGCCATTATGGCCCACGAGGTAGGACATGCCTTGGACGCGACTCTGGGCGCGGCCTGGATCAAGAACAGTTGGACGCCCGAGCTGCGCGCGGATGCCTGGGCAGGCTGTGTGCTGGCTCGAATCGACCCAGGTCCTAAGGGCTTGGAGCCAAGCCTGGCCGCGCTTGCGAAATATCCCTCTCCAGCGCATCCAGCCTGGAACGCGCGTCTGTCGGTGCTGCGGACCGGATTCACACAGTGCGGCGGTAGCGCTTTAAAATTCGAGAAACGGAAATAGGGCCTCCATAAATTCATAACTCGAGGTTTGCAAGCCGGGGAGTTGCGGCTCGCGGATCAAATTTGCGTCTAAAATGTCGCTGGAATGGGTGCGTCGTAAACCCAAAGCCTGTACGAGCGTCCCAAGCTGGTTGATTGAGTTCGGTTTGGTCTTGACGCTACAAGGTAACTGAGTTAAACTTCCCCACAGTCCGGTTGGGAAAGAAGTGCGCTCAGGGTCTTTGTTCTAAGAAAGCGGCTTCTCATCTTGTTTTGGGAGGTGGTCTGTGCGTTTTAAAGCAATCCTCATTTTGTTGGTCCTGTCTGTGGTGTCCCTGTTGGCTCAGAGCGACCGCGGAACGATCACGGGAACCGTCTTGGATCCGGCTGGGGCAGTCGTCGCCAACGCTCCGATCGAGGCCAAGAATACCGCTACCAGCGCCGTCTTTGCCGTGGCTACTTCGGAAACCGGAAATTACACGCTGTCTCAGTTGCCCGTCGGCACCTATGAGATTTCAGTCGCGGCGCCCGGTTTCAAGAAGGCCGTGCGATCAGGGATCCAGGTATCTTCCTTCACCACCTACCGTGTGGACTTCACGCTGGAAGTCGGCGCCGCGACCGAGTCAGTAACCATCACCGCCGAAGCTCCGCTGCTGAAAACAGAAAGCGGCGAGCTGAGCCACAACGTATCCGTGGACCGTCTGGACCAGCTCCCCCTCCAGACGATCGGCGGCAACAACACAGGAGCAGGGAACGTGCGGAATCCGTTGGCTGTGATCAGCCTTCTGCCGGGCGCGCAATTCGCGAACGAGAACACGCTCCGTATTAACGGAATGCCTTCCAGTTCGCAGGCTATTCGGGTCGAGGGCCAGGATGCCACCAACGGTTTCTGGCGGCAGCTCAATCAAGGAATCCAGACTGGCACCGAGGCGATTCAGGAAGTTGCCATTCAGACCTCGAATTACGCGGCCGAGTACGGGCAAGCGGGCGGCGGCTACATCAACTACACCATGCGGAGCGGCACCAATCAGTATCATGGGCTGGCCTTCCTGTACAACCAAAATGATTTCATGAATGCCGGCCTGCCCTTTACCGATGCGGGCTTGAGGGATTCGCTCAAGACCGGGCAGCACATCCGTAACTCGATCCGGCGCAACGATTTCGGCGGAAACTTCGGCGGACCCGTAAGAATTCCCAAAGTTTACAATGGCACGGATAAGACCTTCTTTTTCTTTAACTACGAGCAATTCATTTCCCACACCTTGACTGGAAACGGCCTTGCGACAGTGCCCACAACGGCATATCAACAGGGCGATTTTTCATCTGCGCTGAACCCGCAGTTGCTGTCTGGGGGCGCGCCCGTTACGGACGCGTTCGGCAACACGCTGCTTGGTAATCAGATCTTCGATCCCAATACGCAGACGACTGTGAATGGGCAGGTTCTCCGGCAGCCGTTCGTCGGCAATAAAATTCCGGCAACGCGTCTGGATGCAACCGCGCTCAAGATCCAAGGGCTCCTGCCCCAACCGAGTAACGGGTCGCTCACCAACAACTACATCATTCCCGCGTACTCTAATTTCACGCACATTGAGATCCCGTCTCTAAAGGTCGATCACAACATCAGCTCTACAGTTAAGGTGTCGTTCTTCTATTCGGCCAATCGCCAGACCTCCCCGAATAACAATGGATATACGCAGGTTTTCACTCCTGCTGAGCCAACGGACTCGCTATCCCAGACTACGCGCATCAATTACGACCAGTCGATTACTCCCACGCTGCTGATGCATTTGGGGGCTGGCCTGCTCAACACGTCGCTGCATAACTTGCCGCCTGCGTTCGATTCGAGCACGCTGTTCGGTCCCACCGGCGCGTTCTACGCGCCGCAGTTTCCTGGAATCACACCGGGCAACGACCCGTCCAAGGGAGGAAGCTCGGTCCCGATGGGCGCTGGTTTTGGCGCCATTGTCCAGAAGGACACGAAACCTACGTTCAATGCCAACTTCACTTGGGTGAAGGGCAATCATACCTTCAAATTCGGCGCCGAGGCGATCCTCGAAGGTCTGCCGATCGTGAACACCACTCGTGCGAACGGCGCGATCGGTTTTAGCGCGCAGGAAACCGCCAATCCATACTATACTGGCGTTCCCTTCTCGAACGGCGGAACGGGCTTCTCGTATGCGAGCTTCCTGCTAGGTCTTGAGAATAGCTTGACCTTATCTCCTCTCGCGGCAGCCCGCCTCGGCAATCACTCCTTCGGGATCTTCGCCCAAGATAACTGGAAAGTGAATCGCAAGCTCACGCTCGATTACGGCCTGCGCTGGGATTATGCGACGCTGTTGAGCGAACAATACGGCCGCATGCAGAACGCAGCGTTCAATCTGCCGAACCCCGCCGCTGGGGGCCGCACCGGCACCGTCATCTACGGGGCAAACTGTAACTGCAACTTCAACAGCAACTACCCGTTTGCCTTTGGTCCGCGCCTTGGCATCGCCTACAAAATCAATGACAAGACCGTTCTGCGCGTGGGAGGCGGCATCTCTTACGGTACCTCGCCGAACAACGCGTTTCTGACCTACAGCGTGCCGGACTTCTTCAATTTCGTGAACCAGCCTGTGGCGGGCATCCCGGCCGGCCTGCTCAAGGACGGGAATCCGTATGCTCCAGGCAACCGGTTTGGCAATGCGCCCCTGGTCTACCCGGATTTTCGGCCGCACTTCCCGTTCACAACGGCTCCCGGTTACACTCCGCCGCTTTCGCCGTTCATCTCCATCGACCGCAACGCCGGAAGGCTGCCGCGCATAACTCAGTGGAGCGTGGGCATTCAACGCGAAGTAGCGCGCGGAATGGTCTTGGACGTCTCCTACGTTGGCAATCGTGGCGCTTGGTGGACCGCTCCGACCTTGTCAACATATGCCTACAACAGCCTCCAACTCTCAGATGTACAGGCCGCGGGCCTCGATCCGACCAAGCCGAGCGACCTTGCGTTGCTCAACACGCCGATCAATTCCCCCCTGGTGCAGGCACGTTTCCCGGGCCTAAAGATCGCGACTGCCCCGAATGGAATTCAGACCGTTCCGGCTGTGTATCCAGGTTTTCCGGCAGCGCAACTCCTCCAGCAGGCACTCCGTCCGTATCCGCAGTTCTATGGCGTGCCGCCGTTCCTCGGACCGCCTCTGGGCGCGACCTGGTATGACGCGCTCCAACTGAAATTCACTAAGCGCTACTCGCATGGGCTGGACTTCCAGTACGCCTTCACGTACTCCAGAGAGTTCAATCTGGGCGTGAATTCGGATACAGGATATCTGACACCAAACGCGCCGCCAATCAACGACGTGTACAATTACGCCCAGAACAAGGAGATTTCGGCCTTTGAGCGGCCGCTGATGAGCGTTATCTCGCTCAACTATCAGACTCCCAGAATGGCGGCAGGCAGCAAAGCGATGCACGCGCTCTCCTGGGTGGTGAGGGATTGGACTCTGGGCGCCGTGCTCCGATATCAGAGCGGCCAATTGCTCACGGTTGCCAAGTCCAACAATGGTCTTTTGGGGCAGTTAGCGCGTGGCGTTTTCCCGGTCTTCAACAACCCGGCAGTCTGGGGTGGCGGCGCCACCTACCAAAATGTGGTTGCCGGACAGTCATTCTTCACTGTCGATCCGAATTGCCACTGCTTCGACCCCACCAAGCAACTCCTCCTGAACTCGAAGGCTTGGAGCGATGTCCCACAAGGCCAGTTCGGAGGTGCTGCCGCGTATTACGAAGGCTACCGCTGGCAGCGCCAGCCTTCTGAAGCCATGAGCTTCGGACGCCTTTTCCCGCTGTCCAGGGAAAACCGAGTCACGCTGCAAGTCCGGTTCGAATTCCAGAACGTCTTTAACCGAACCTTCCTCAACGCGCCTACGACCACGAATCCGCAAGCTCTCTGTAATAACTCCGTAAGCAACCTGCCCGGATCCTGTTTCACAAACCCATTCCCGAATGGTCAGTTGGGCGCGTTGTCGAGCGGTTTCGGTTATGTCAACACGCTTGGCGGCGCCGGCACCCAGCCGCGCACCGGCCAGTTCGTTGCTCGACTCCAGTTCTAAGATTCAACCGCGGTTCACATCCTCAGCCTCGCCGCCCACACCGGGCGGCGAGTCGCCCGTCCGCTCTCGGCGTAAAATAGCGGGAGGATTCCATGGCCCGGCTCCCAGCGATTCTTCTCAGTTGCATCCTCGTGGCGGGCAGTGCACGCGCTCAGCAAAATTCCTGCGCGGGCTCGCGCGATCTTCGCTTGACCAACGGCAAGATCTACACGCTGGACAAGCAGAACACTGTCGTATCCGAGGCGATCATCCAGAACGGAAAGTTCACCGCGGTCGGCAAAAACGGCGATACCCGCACAAGTCCGTGCACGCGGACCATCAACCTTCGCGGCCGTACCGCCGTTCCCGGCCTGATCGATAATCACAATCACATCGTGCTGCTCGGCATGCGCCCCGGCTACGATATCCGCCTGGAGACCGCGGCGTCCATCGCCGACATTCAGGCCATGCTCAAGGCCAAGGCCAAGACCGTTCCCGCCGGGCAGTTCATCACCACCCTGGGTGATTTCAATGCGAAGCAGGTGGCCGAAAAGCGCCTGCCCACGCTCGCTGAACTCGATGCCGCTCTCCCCGATCATCCATACTTGCTTAACGGTGGCGGAACCGTCACCAATACGCGCGGAAAGGCCTTCTTTGAGTCGAAGGGCATTACGGTCAGTCCCACGGGCGTGATCGCCGGACCTGGATTCCTCAAGCGCTAAACGCACTGCGCGCGATGCAAACCTTCGACGACATGAAACGCGGAACCGTGGACGCGATGCATTACCTGACCAGCTTCGGGCTCACGACCAGCGTCGACATGGGCGCCTTCACCATTCCAGGCACGCCGGATATGCAGGACGCGCAGGTGGCCGATAACGTCGAAAGCCTGAATCCCTGGACTATGTACGATGCGTTCATGGCGCTCCACCGCGAAGGCAAAATGACTCACCGCCTGCGCATTTTCTTTCTGACGCAGGATACGCGGCCGGAGGTTCCCATCCTCAAGCAGCGCCTGCTGAACAATTTTCCGGATTTCGGCGATGACATGCTGAAAACCGCGGGCATCGGCGAATTCGCCGCCGCCTGGCGCGTCACGCCGCAGGGAGGTCCCGCGAACTACGAAACCGCGCTGAAGCTGGTGGCCAAGCACGGATGGGCCTTCCAGCAGCACACGCTATCGCTGGCGGAGGATCAGTTCACCACGGCCACCTTCGAAAAAGTGAACGCGGTCACGCCGATCAAGGATCTGCACTGGTCCATCGGGCACGTGCCGAAGATCGACCGGCCGACGCTCGACCGGCTGAAGGCCATCGGCGCGGGAGTCGCGGTGCACGGGTGGCTGTACCTGGGCGGCACTCCCCAAAATGGCGGCCCGCCGTTCCGGACAATCGTAGATAGCGGGATCCATGTGGGCGCCGGCTCGGACGCCGCCGCGGTGTCGGTCTTCGATCCATGGCTCGAGATCTACTACATGGTCACGGGGAAAAATTCCGCCGGCGAGCTGATCAATCCCGGCCAGCAGTTGACTCGATTGGAAGCGCTGCGCCTGTACACGTCGGAAAACGGCTGGTACACGCACGAGGAGGACAAACTGGGCACCATCGAAATTGGCAAGCTCGCCGACCTGGCCGTGTTGAGCGACGACTATCTTGATCCGCAGAGAGTTCCTGATGAAGCGATCAAGAAAATCAAATCCTTCCTCACGGTAGTGGACGGCAAAGTGGTGCACGAGGAGCCGCGGTAACGCCTGCCCAAGGTTCCGGCGTCGAAGCGGGACAACCAGATTGAGACGCAGGATCAGGCGTGCGCCCCGCCCACATGTTACATTCCTCTGGAGCGATGCAACCGGCCGCAATAGGGACGAACCGTTCGGAAGTAGAACGCCTCTTCGGGGTGGTCCTGGGCTCGCTGGACGATTCCGCCGATAGCGAAGAGTTGGCCCGGCGAGCGTACCAGAGCCGTTCCCGGTTCTATCGCTTGTTCCACGCCTTAGTCGAGGAAAGCCCGGGAGCGCTGCGGCGCCGCCTCCTGCTGGAGCGCGCCGCGTGGCACCTGGGTCGCACCAAAATCCCCGTGACCGAGATCGCACTCGACGCCAACTACGGTTCCCTGGAGGCGTTCACCAGGGCTTTCCGCAGAGCGTTCCGCGTCTCGCCCAGTCTCTACCGGCGCATGGGCGCGACGCATTTCCGCCTCCCCGCTCGGAACGGAATTCACTTCAGCGCGCCCGGTTGCCGCTCGAAAGGAGCATCTGATATGGACCTGTTTGATCGATTCGCCGGAGCCGACGCCTGGCACACCCGGCGTTTACTGGAGCATGCTGCAACGCTCCCCCCGGAACAACTGGACCGCCCGCTCAATGGCGCTGTCCAGCTCTTCGGGTGGGGCGCCGACAAAAACTTGCGTGAGATGCTGGAGCGCTTGGTATGGACCAAGGAGCTGTGGACCGCCGCGCTGACCGGCGGGGATATGCCCAAGTTGGAAGGCGTACCCGCGGAAGAGCGCACGCCCGCCGCTCTGCTTGCGCGCTATGAAAAGGCCGAAGCGGCATTTCAGCGCTGCCTGGGCGATGTGCAGAGCCGTGCGGCCTGGGATGACACCTTTGTCGACGCGCTGTGCGAGCCGCCGGAGTCGTTCACCTTCGGGGGCATGTTCGCCCACGTCATTACCCAAAACACCTACCGCCGCCTGACCGCGCAGGACGCGCTGCGGAAGCTCGGCGTCAGTATGGAGGGTTTCGGCGATCCGATGGAGTATGAGCAGGCGGTAGCTCCCTGGCGCAAGGCGGAAGGCTGACACGCCGGTCCACCCCCGCGGGAGCGATCGAGCGGTTGCAAAAAACGGGAACTTCCGCCACGGGTTCCTGGAACCGTTATGTTGAGGAGTCTTCTATGCGCTTGGCTTGGCTGACGCTCATTGCCGCGGTTGCGCTATTCGCTCAGCGGCTCCAATTCGAAGTCGCCAGTATCAAGCCCGCGGCCCCTCTGAACGGCGGCGCGGTCGCGATCGGAACCAAAATGGATCCCGGCCGCGTGGCCTATAACGGTCTGCCGTTGATGCTGCTGATCACGAATGCCTATAAGGTTAAGCGATATCAGGTCACGGACGGCCCCGACTGGCTGACTAGCGAGCGCTTCGACATCGTCGCCAAGCTGCCCGAAGGCGCAAAGCAGGACCAGGTGCCCGAAATGCTCCAGAGCTTGCTGGAGGAGCGCTTCGGCCTCAAGCTGCATCACGACACCAAGGAGTTGCCGCTCTATGAGCTCACCGTGGCCAAGGGCGGGCTGAAGATCAGGGCGTCGGTGGAAGATCCGAATGCGAAGGACATGCCCTTGCCGCCTCCAGGCCAGCTCAAAGCCAAAGACGGGATCCCACAACTGCCCAGTGGCCGCAAGGGAATCTTCCTGATGATGCGCCCCGGCACGATGACGATCGTGGCGAACGTGGCAACCGTATCCAATTTCGCTAGCCGGCTTGCCGACCAACTCGGCACACCGGTTGCCGACAAAACCGGTCTTGCCGGTACCTACGATTTCGCGCTGAACTTCGCTCCCGAGCCGGGACAGGGATCCCCGGCCTTAGGACCTGGCGGAGCGCCTCCGCCGGGAGCCGGCCCAGGAGTAGGCGCTGTCGGCGCGGCCGTGGGAGGTCCGGGGAACGCAGGAGGGCCGCGAGAATTCTCCTCGGATGCTCAGCAAGTCGACGCGCCCCCTCTGATGGTGGCTGTGCAGGAACAGCTCGGCCTCAAACTCGAGAAAAAGAAGGGGCCAGTCGATATCCTCGTGATCGAGCACATCGAAAGGACCCCTAGCGATAATTGAAATTATCTTCGTCCGCCGCCGTGCCCGCCGCCGCCGAAGGATCGCCCTCCTCCACCTCCACCCCCGAACGACCGGCCCCCACCGCCGCCTGAGAAGGAACGCATGCCGCCTGAAAACCCGCCCCCAAAGGAACGCGGGGCGGAGTAGCTCCGCGCTGGCGCAGCGAAACTGCGTGCTGGGGCGGAGTAGCTCCGCACTGGAGCAGCGAAACTGCGCGTCGGGGCGGAGTAGCTCCGCGCTGGAGCAGCGAAACTGCGCGTCGGGGCAGAGTAGCTGCGCGCCGGGGCCGCCAAGCCGCGCGCATTCCCACCGAAGCTGGAGCCGGAGTTCAGGCCTCGCGCCCCACCGGAAACGTTCCGGTTCGATGCCGAATTCCGCGCAGGTGAGTCCGCGCCGTTGAACCGCTGCCATCCATTTTGTCTCAATGGGGCTGGTCCGGGTCCGGCAACTCCAGACCGGTTCCCCGAAGCGAGCCCGCGCGCGGTCCCCAAGCCTGTGTTGTTGAAGTTCCGCGATCCGCCTCCAGCGCGCGATTCCCTTCCAGCGAATGAGCGGCTGCCCGCGCCCGCATTGCTAAAGTTTCCTCCGCTTCCTGCGAACGATCGGCTGCCGCCATGGAACGTCCGTGGTCTTGCAGATCGTCCCGCGACGAAGCGCGAGTTATCGTATCGCGCGGCAACGTTCCTGTTCGGATACCTTACGCCTTCGCGATGGAACGGATCATGCGCCCAGGACAATCTGCCGGCGCCGTAGCGTCCGCCCGCCCAGGCCCCCCCGTGATAGAAGTTGTGGAATCCGTAGTGGTCGAAGAAGAAGTTGTTCACGAATAGTCCGCCACCGAACCAGCCGCATCCCCAGCCCCAACTCGGACCCCAGCCTCCCCAGCCCCATCCGCCCCACGACGGGAAGAACGCGCTCACATAGATCCCAGGACCGAAGCCGAACCCGAAACTGATAGCGGGATACCACAGCGGCGGATAATAACCCCAGATCGGAGGACCCCAGATGTACTCGGGATTGTACACGGGAACGTAAATCACCTGAGGATCGGCCGGCTCAATGACCACAGCGCTCTGACCGTCCTGCGTTTCTGTGGTCACGGTCTGCTGCGGCGTCGAGGCGAGCTTGCCGTTCTCCTGCGCGCGCACTCGCATGCGCTGGGTCGCAGCCATCACGTCGTTTTGCTGGGCAAGAAATGCATTGCCCAGGTCCGTTGTCCATTGGATGTCACGATTCAACAGCGCCACCACATCCGGAAACGCCGCCAGCGCCTGGACGCTTGGATCCCAGGGCTGCTGCTTGGCCGCGTTCATCAGATCCGCGCCACGAAGATTGGGGTTCTGCTGCATCCACTGCTGCAACTCCACCACTTCAAGCGGGTAGGTCGACGCCGCCAGCACTTGCCCTAGCAGCGGATCCGGATACAGAGCGATCGGTGCGACCAGGTTGTCCAACTGATCGGGCGTGAGCAACGGAGCAGGCTGCGCGGGGTTCTGAGGCGCAGCCGGAGGTGCCGGATTCTGCCCAAACACCGGCGCGTCAAAGGGCATCGCGATCAGAGCAACGGCACAGACGGCGCTCAGCACTCTCCGACCTGCCAACTGGACCAGATTTGTGCGCTCCATATTTCCACTTCCTTTCCGCGAGCCTGCTTCCAAGAAATGAAAAGGCAAGTTTCCAGCCAAAGTAAGACATTGATTACAAATGTGATTCCCTTGCGCCGGGTGGTTGAAAACCACCAACCGCTCTGTTTCGGCCGGCGACTGACGACTAACGACGAGTCCGAGGAGCCCGCAATGGGCGTGCGGGCGTCCTTCCAGCATCCAAACTACGCTGCCCGCGCGCTCCGTTTTGCGGGCTGTTACTTAGGCCCGCAAAGGGCGTGCGGGCGTCCTTCCAGCATCCAAAGTACGCTGCCCGCGCGCTCCGTTTTGCGGGC